>OHFE01000180.1_pt1 | contig 27209 bp, 24 predicted proteins | sample 1567471 | NCBI WGS metagenome assembly OHFE01 (sample SAMEA3879513, study PRJEB24766) | human gut metagenome | biome: human-associated habitat; feature: feces | place: USA | collected 1985/1987 | reverse complement strand
GACCCACATCCGTAACGCTCCTTCGTCGCGAACGGCTGTGACCGGCATCGGCCCCAAAGCTGGCGCGGGAGCGCCCGGGGCTCCCGCGCCAGTGCGAAAATCAGATCATGCTCGGCTGCCAGCAGTCGGGGGTTTCGAGGCCCATCATGGTCACGATGGTCGGCGCGACGTTGGCAAGGCCGTAATGGCCGTCCTTGATCTCATACTTGTTGTCGGGATCGTAGATGATGAAGGGAACAGGGTTCAGGGAGTGCGCGGTGCGCACGCTGGTCTTGCCCTTCTTCGTTTCGAGCATCTGATCGGCGTTGCCGTGGTCGGCGGTGACGAGCAGGGTGTAGCCGTACTTGTCGGCAGCTTCCTTCACGCGGGCCAGACCTGCGTCGACGGCCTCCATGGCGGTGATGACGGCGCTCAGAACGCCGGTGTGGCCGACCATGTCGCCGTTCGGATAGTTGCAGCGCAGGAACTGGTACTTATGCGAGGCCATGGCCTCGACCAGAAGATCGGTGATCTCCACGGACTTCATCGCGGGCGCCTGCTCAAACGGGATCACGTCGGACGGAACCTCGGCATAGTCCTCAAGGCTCTCGTCGACCTTGCCGGAGCGGTTGCCGTTCCAGAAGTAGGTGACGTGGCCGTATTTCTGCGTCTCGGACACGGCGTACTCGTGCACGCCCGCCTTGCACAGAACCTCGGTCAGCGTGTTGCGGATGACGGGCGGCTCGACCAGATAGTGCATCGGGATCTTGAGATCGCCGTCGTACTCCAGCATACCGGCAAACTTCACGCTAGTATAGTCACCGCGGTCAAACTTGTCAAAGTCCTTGCGGTCGAAGGCGAGGGAGATCTCCTGCGCGCGGTCGCCGCGGAAGTTGAAGAGAATGACGCTGTCGCCGTTTTCGATCTTCGCGACGGGCTTGCCGTCGTGCGCAACGACGAACGGCAGCAGATCCTGATCGATCATGCCGGGATTTTCGGCGCGGTACGTCTCAATGGCTTCCCGCGCGGAGGCGAACTGACGGCCCTCGGCCTGCACATGCGTGCGCCAGCCCTTTTCGACCATCGGCCAGTTGGCCTCGTAGCGGTCCATGGTAATGACCATGCGTCCGCCGCCGGAGGCGATCTTGTATTCATGCTCCGCGTCGTTCAGCTCTGCCAGAACGGTTTCCAGCTGATCAACATAGTCCAGCGCGCTCGTCGCGGGGACGTCGCGGCCGTCGAGCAGAATGTGGCAGTAGACCTTTTTGAGTCCCATCTCACGCGCCTTTTTCAGCATCGCAATCAGGTGCGAGATATTGGAATGGACGTTGCCGTCGGACAGCAGGCCGATGAAGTGCAGCGCCCTGCCGTTCTGCAGGCAGTTGTCCGTCAGGTCGACCCAGGTCTTGGACTGGTACAGGGAGCCGGTCTCAATGGATTCCTGCACGAGCTTTGCGCCCTGCGAATAGATCTGGCCGCAGCCGAGGGCGTTGTGGCCGACCTCGGAGTTGCCCATGTCGTCGTCCGTGGGCAGGCCGACGGCGGTGCCGTGGGCCTTGAGCCACGTCATGGGGCAGGTGGCAATCAGCTTGTCGAGCGTCGGGGTGTTGGCCTGCTTGACTGCGTCGCCGGGGCCGCCGTCGCCGCGTCCAACGCCGTCCATGATCACAAGTACGATCGGTTTTTTCATTGGTATTCCCTCCTGAGTAGGATATTCTCGAATTTCACTATATTTTACTACAATTTCCCCGCAGATACAACTTAATTTTCTTTGAACAATCGCAGCGCGTGGGAATTAGCCAGCGCGTAAACACGTGCGAAATCCACGTGCGGGTTATAGATGGCCTCCAGCTCGTCGTGCAGGGCCTTCGCCTGCGCGAGAAGCGCGGTCACGTCCGACAGATCGGGCAGCGGGGTATCCGGTCCACGGTAATAGCGCTTCTCGTCCGGCAGATACACGGCCTCCGTCTCGTCCGGAAACAGCGGGTTCTGATATAAAACCGCGTTTTCCCGCGTGCGGAGCGCCTCCAGTTCTTCTCCGGACACCAGCTGCACCGCGCCTGCGGGCGGCTCGTCAGAATACAGGCCCCGGCAGGTGATGGCCCGCAGGAAGCGCTTTTTCCGTTCCTCCTGCGCCGGGAGCGGGCAGGACGGACGCGCAAATGCTGCAAGACGCGCATACGCCTCGCGGTAGAGCGCGCGGTAGCGCGTCTGCAGAAGCTCGATGGCGCGGCGCTCCTTTTGCAGCGCAATACGGTCATAGAACTGCCCCAGATCGAGATACAGTCCCGCCGCGCCCGGCGTGACGGCCTCGAGCACGTGCGGAGCCGTGCCGTCGGCGTAGCCGGTGTGCAGGGCCGGGAGATACACGCCGTCCACCGAATCCGGGTCGCCGGAGCACAGGACGTATTCGACATCCAGTCCGGCGTTCTCCGCCGCTTTGCCGATGGTCTTCATAAAGCTCGATTTGCCGCACCCCGGTCCGCCCTTGATCACCCACAGAAAATCCTCCGGCCCCCGGCAGAACTGTCCGTAAAACGAGACAAAGCCGGAGGCCGTATTGCCGCCCAGAAAATACCGTGTCACCGCCATGAAATGCCCCTCCTGTATAGCAAGAATACAGGTAGTGTATGCAGCCGCGCGGCAGGATGTGCGTACAGTCAAACGGGAAAATACGGTGCGAATTTGCCGAAAGCTTTGTACTGTACATCGTATCAGAAAAACACCGTCCACGGGAACTGGGCCGGGGGCTGTGCCTCAAAAGCCGCTTCGCCCTTCCCGTCCGGGAAGGACAGCCGGTACGACCAGAGCGCGCAGGTGCAGCGGCCACAGCGGCTGCCGTATTTTCCGTCGCCCAGCAGCGGCAGGCCGCGCGAGGCAAACTGGACGCGGATCTGGTGCGTGCGCCCCGTTTCGAGCCGGATGCGCGCAAGGCTCAGCCCGTCCTGTTCGGCAAGGATTTCATAGTGCAGCCGCGCCTGCTTCACGCCGCCGCGCTGCCGCCTGACCACGTAGGTCTTGTTTTTCGCCCGGTCGTGGAACAGCAGATCTTCCAGTGTCCCGGCCCTCTCTGCCGGACAGCCGGTCAGGACGGCCAGATATGTCTTCTGCATCTGTCCCTGTCCCATCGCCTGCGTCAGCCGTGCGGCCTCCTGCGCCGTCTTTGCGTAGACCATCACGCCGCCGACCGTCTGGTCGAGCCGGTGGACGGGGAATATGCCGCAGCCCAGCTGCGCGGAAAGCAGTTGGGGCATGGCTTCCTGCTGCGTGCCCTGCGCAGCTATGCCGATGGGCTTGACGCAGACAAGATAGCGCGCTGTTTCCTTCAGAATTTCAATCATATGCTTCGCCTCGCTTTGGGGCTATTCTACCAGAAAAATACGCACTGCGCAACGGCTTGCAATCCGCGGAATCTCCCGGTATAATACACACGAATATAAGAAACGGAGCAAATATCATGACAACAGAGCAATACCGGAAGCGGTCAGGCTTTTCAATCTTCCTGTCCTTCTTCAAGCCCCACCGGGGGCTGTTTTTTCTCGACATGGCCTGCGCGCTGGTCGTGTCGATGATCGATCTGGCGTACCCCATCATCTCGCGTTACGCCATGCGCACGCTGCTGCCGCAGAGCGCGTACCGCACGTTCTTTACGATCATGCTGATCGTGCTGGCGGCCTATGCGCTGCGGTCGGTGCTGTATTTCATCATCACCTACTGGGGCCACACCTTTGGCATCCGCGTGGAGGCCGATATCCGCGCGGCCCTGTTCGGCCATATGCAGGAGCTGGGGTTTGAGTTCTTCGACCGCAACCGCACCGGCCAGCTGATGAGCCGCATGACGACCGACCTCTTTGAGATCACCGAGCTTGCCCACCACGGGCCGGAGGATCTGTTCATCTCGCTTGTGACCATCGTTGGCGCGCTGACCGTCATGGCAACGATCGAATGGCGGCTGGCGCTGGTCGTGGCGGTCATGATCCCGGTGTTTATCGCGATCATCGTCTCGCGCCGCAAGGCGATGCGCGAGGCCTCCCGCCGCGTGAAGAAAAAGACCGGCGCGATCAACGCCGACATCGAATCTGCCCTCTCCGGCATCCGCACGGCCAAGGCATTCGCCAACGAGCACGTCGAGGAAGAAAAATTCGACCGCTCGAACGACATTTACAAGACCTCCAAGAAGATGTTCCATCGGGAAATGGGCATTTTCATGGCCGTGATGGAGTTTTTCACAAGCTCCCTGTCCGTGGCCGTCGTGACTGTGGGCGGCCTGCTCATTATGAAGGGGCAGATGGATACGGTCGATCTTCTGACGTTCACGCTCTATATCGCGTCCTTTGTCAACCCCATCCGGAAGCTTGCGAACTTTACGGAGCTGTTTTCCAACGGCACGGCGGGCTTTGAGCGCTTTTTGGAGATCATGCGCACCGCGCCGGAGCTGCACGACGCGCCGGACGCGCTTGAGCTGACGCACGTGCGCGGCGAAATTGGAGTCGAGAACGTGAGCTTTTCCTATGAGGACGACCCGGAGGTCCTGCATGACGTGTCCCTGCACGTCCCGGCGGGCAAGACCGTCGCCATCGTCGGTCCCTCCGGCGGCGGCAAGAGCACGCTCTGCCAGCTCATTCCACGCTTTTACGACGTGACCGGCGGCTCGATCACCGTCGACGGCCATGACGTGCGCAGCGTCACGCAGGAGTCCCTGCGCCGCTCCATCGGCATCGTGCAGCAGGACGTGTTTCTGTTCGCCGATTCCATTCTGGAAAACATCCGCTACGGTAAGCCCGGCGCGACGATGGAGGAGATCGTGGAGGCGGCGAAGCGCGCGGAAATTTACGACGATATCATGGCCATGCCCGACGGCTTTGACACCTACGTCGGCGAACGCGGCACGCTCCTGTCCGGCGGACAGAAGCAGCGCATTTCCATCGCGCGCATTTTCCTCAAAAATCCGCCCATCCTCATCCTTGACGAGGCGACGAGCGCCCTTGACACGCTGACCGAGGCGAAGATCCAGCACGCGTTTGACGAGCTGGCAAAGAACCGCACCACGCTCATCATCGCACACCGCCTGTCCACCATCCGCGCCGCAGGCGAGATCGTCGTCATTGCCGACGGCCGCATCGCCGAGCGCGGCACGAACGAGGAGCTTCTCAAAAAAGACGGCATCTACGCCAGCCTCTGCCGCACGCAAAACCTGCTGGCATAAAACTTCATGCGTGAGCACTGCACCACGAAAATGCGCAAATGCCGGTGCATGAAGTTTTTGTGCATCATTTCCGGTTGCCCCGCAGGGGCGAGGAAATGGCACGTTTCTATAGCAAAAGCGCCCAGCCGCTTGCAGCGGCTGGGCTGTCTGTTTACTGCTCCATCAGGCCCACGCAGTCGTAATACGGTCTGGAGGCGATGAGGGCTTTGTTTTCCTTGAAGACATTGTGCATGAGCGTAATGACGGCGTAATCGCACTGCGCCATGGCTTCGGCAAGGGAATAATTGTGGTATCCCGCCACGTCGCCCTGAATGTACGGCTCGCAGGCAAGAACCTCATAGCCGCGCGATTTCAGGATGTTCGCAAACAGGACGGACGGGCTTTCGCGCGTGTCGTCGATGTTGGCCTTAAAGCTCATGCCGAGCACGGCGATCTTTGCGCCGGGCTTCACGTCGCGCGCGATGCGGTCCGCCGTCCAGGCTGGCTTGCCATCGTTGACAAGACGCGCCTCGTAGATGAGCGGCGTGATATCCTCGAACTTTTCATGGATGAACCACGGGTCGACCGCGATGCAGTGTCCGCCGACGCCGACGCCGGGGGTATGCACGTTCACTCTGGGGTGGCAGTTGGCAAGCTCGATGAGCTTGAACACGTCGATGCCGAGCCGGTCGCAGACCTTGCTGAGCTCGTTTGCATAGGCGATGTTGATGTCGCGGAACGTGTTTTCCGTCAGCTTGCACATCTCGGCGGTCAGATCGTCCGTCAGGCGGATCGTGCCGCCGGTGACGACCTTTTCATAGATTTCCTTGGCGAATTGCGCCGATTCCGGACGGTTCGAGCCGATGATGCGATCGTTCTCGCGCAGCTCGATGAGCATCCGGCCGGGGATGATGCGCTCCGGGCAGTGCGCCGTCATGAACTGCTCCGGCGCAAGGCCGGACGTTTCCGAGACGATCTTCTCCACCATGCGTGTGGAATAGGGAGGCGAGGTGGATTCGAGCACGCAGAGGTTCCCCGCGCGCAGGACGGAACCGACCTCCTTCGCGGCGGATTCGACGAAGCGCATATCGGACACGCGCTTGTGCTCCTCCGTCTCGCGGTAGGGCGTCTGGACGCAGATGATAAAGACGTCAGCCGGCTCCGGCTTCGTCGTGAAGTGCAGACGGCCGGTTGCCATGGCCTTCGTCATGGCGTCCTGCAGGCCGGGTTCTACGATATGGATATGGCCCGCGTTCAGCGTGTCCACGACGGTATCCTTTACGTCGAAGCCGCAGACCTCATAGCCCGCCAGCGTAAACGTGATAGCGGTGGGGAGGCCGATATAGCCGCAGCCCATGATCTCGATTTTTTTCATGCTATTTCGCTCCTTTGTATGCAAACATACAAGGATACTATATCCTATTTTTTACGCTTTTGCAAGCAGAGTCTGCACCATATCCGTCTTTTCCCACGGCAGATCCAGCTCCGCGCGGCCAAAGTGGCCGTAGCCGGCGGTCTGACGGTAGATCGGGCGGCGCAGGTCAAGCGTTTTGATGATGGCCGCCGGGCGCAGGTCGAAGCATTCGCGCACGAGCTGGGCCAGCTTATCATCCGCGATCTTGCCGGTTCCATATGTCTCGACGAGAACGGAAACAGGGTGCGCCACGCCGATGGCGTAGGCCAGCTGCAGCTGGCAGGCGTCGGCCAGACCGGCCGCGACCAGATTTTTTGCGATGTAGCGCGCCATGTATGCGCCGCTGCGGTCAACCTTCGTGGGGTCCTTGCCGGAGAACGCGCCGCCGCCGTGGGCCGCGTAGCCGCCGTAGGTATCGACGATGATCTTGCGGCCCGTGAGGCCCGAATCGCCCGCAGGCCCGCCGATGACGAAGCGGCCCGTCGGGTTCACGTAGTATTTTGTGTTCTCGTCCAGCAGGCGCGACGGCAGGTTCGGCTCGATGACCGTCTCAATAATGGCCTTGCGCAGATCGTCGATGGCGATGGAGTCTGCGTGCTGGGTCGAGACGACGACGGTGTCGATGCGGGCGGGCAGTCCGTCGGGGCCGTATTCCACGGAGACCTGGCTCTTGCCGTCCGGGCGGAGCCAGGGCAGAAGACCGGATTCCCGCGCGTGCGTCAGCGCCTTGGTGAGATTGTGCGCGTAGGCGATGGGAGCGGGCATCAATTCCTTTGTCTGTGTGCAGGCGAAGCCGAACATCATGCCCTGATCGCCTGCGCCGGTCGTACCGTCGTCATACGCGTTGTCAACGCCCATGGCGATATCCGGGGACTGCCGCCCCATGGCGACCATGACATTGCAGCTGTGGCCGTCGAAGCCCATCTCGGGGCGGTCATAGCCCGCGCCGCAGATGGCCTTGCGGGCGATCTGGGCGATATCGATGCGGGCGGACGTGGTGATCTCGCCCATGACGAGCACCATGCCGGTCGTCGCCGCCGTCTCGCAGGCGACGCGGCCCATGGGGTCCTGCTCGAGCACGGCGTCGAGCACGCTGTCGGAGACAAGGTCGCACAGCTTATCGGGATGTCCCTGTGTAACGGACTCTGAAGTAAAGATTTTTCTGTTGTTCATATCTGATTCCTTTCCGGGCATAAAAAAGCGCCCTGCCCGAGGGGCAGAACGATATACGGTTCTCTCCCTCATCTTTCGATTCCTTCGCCGGATTTGGCACCTTGCATTCTGCAGGTTGCCGGGTTTCATTGGGCCGTTCCCTCCACCACTCTTGATAAGGCTGTTCAGTTGTACCCTGATTATACAAAACCCGCCGGAAAAGTCAAGAGAAAAGTTTTGATTTCGGCAAAATTCCCGGTTTATCTCAGCGGGAACCCGCCCATACTCCATGCAGAACAGAATGTTTACATTTGCAGGGTAGATTTTTCCGCCCGGAGCCGGTATGATGAAACCTGAACATCAGGAGGGTGAACACTATGAAGGATCTTCGCAGACGGTTTGAACGCTTCTGCCTTAAAAACCGGGGCAAGGGCATTCCGAATCTCATGCTCGTCATTGCCATTGGAAATCTGGCGGTCTTTGCGCTCTCGTACATCGACCCCAGCAATATCGTCTACAGCTATCTCTGCTTCAGCCGCTCCGCCATTCTGCGCGGACAGGTCTGGCGGCTGTTTTCGTACATCTTTACGTACCTGAACGACGTGCGGGGCGCGGGACTGCTGTTGGCGGCGGTGTCGCTGTTCTGCTATTATCAGTTCGGAAAGATCCTGGAGAGCTACTGGGGCACGTTCCGCTTCAATCTCTATTATCTGACCGGACTTGTGCTGACCGATCTGGCCGCAATGCTGCTCGGCGCCGGAGCGGACGCGACCGCGCTGAACCTCAGCCTGTTTCTCGCCGTCGCGACCATCGCGCCGGAGGCGAAGGTGCTGCTGTTCTTCTTCATCCCCATCAAGATGAAATACATGGCGTGGGTCTATCTCGGCTTCACGGTGCTGAACGTGTTCTCGTCCTTGCAGCTGGCCTCGTTCCTCTCGTTCTACTGGCTGCTGCCCGTCGTGCCGCTTTTGAACTACTTCCTCTTCTTCGGCAGCGACGTCAAAAACATCCTGCCCGACACACTGCGCTACCGGCAGCGGAAGAATTACCGCACGACCACGACAAATGCCCGCCCGAACCCCAATTGGGCAGGCTCCTACCGCTCCAAATCCGGCGAGAAGCCCTACCGGCATAAATGCACGGTCTGCGGCCGGACGGATACGGACTATCCGAACCTCGAATTCCGCTACTGCTCGAAGTGCAATGGCTATTACTGCTACTGCATCGATCACATCAACAATCATGTCCACATCACCACGCCCCCGGAGGGCGCGGAAAAGAAATAAAACGGAGGACTGTCATGAATGAAGTGCTGAACTGCCTGCTGACCCGCAGAAGCGTCAAGAAGTATCTTTCGCAGCCGGTCGAGAAGGAAAAGCTGGACGCCGTTCTGGAGGCCGGAACGTATGCCGCCTGCGGCATGGGCCGTCAGGCCGGGAAGATCGTCGTGCTGCAAAACCCGGACGATATCGCGCAGCTGGAAAAAATGAACGCGTCGATCCTCGGAAACCCGGCCGCGCACCCGTTCTACGGCGCGCCGGTCGTGTGCGTCGTGTTCGCGGACACAAATGTGAATACATGGGTCGAGGACGGCAGCCTTGTCATCGGCAATATGATGGCCGCCGCGCACAGCCTCGGCCTCGGCAGCTGCTGGATCCACCGGGCCCGGCAGGAGTTTGAAAGCGCGGAGGGCAAGGCGCTGATGAAAAAATGGGGCGTGAGCGAGAATTACGCCGGCATCGGCCACTGCATCCTCGGCTACGCTGCGCAGGAACCCGCCCCCGCAAAGCCCAGAAAGGCCGATTTCATTGTCCGCGTTGATCGTAACCGATGATCCAATCGCCTGCGGTTACCAGCGGATCTTTTACCGCAGCTGTGCAGTTTGAAAAGCTTGAAATACACAAAGTATTCCTGCGCTTTCAAACTTTCATCTGCGGCAAAATCTCTCGCTGGTAACTCTTGTCGATCAAATTATCGGTTACTAAACCCCTTGCAAAATCGAAAAAACAGGCTTATACTGAAGAAAAAACAGGAGGGCACTGATATGAAATCCATCAAAAGCATCCTGAAGATCGCGGGCGCGGTCATGGCCGTGATCGGCACCGTGCTTGTCGTCGTCGGCTTCCTCGACGAGATCTGCGCAGGCGTCAAAAAGTTTGCCGCCTGCCGCGCACGCCGCGAGGAAATGAAGGATTACGCAGACTGACAGATCGAGCGAACGCCCCGAAGCAGCCGCTTCGGGGCGTTTCAGCGTGTCGAAAAAGTCTTTTCGCCCCGCTGAGGCAGTTTTTCGAACTTTAAAAAAGTTCGAAAAACTGGTTGATTGAACGCGAAGGGGGCTCTTTGCCCCCTTCACTCTTCCCCTGCTGCTCTGTCATCCGACTGCGCTTCATGGTTTTTTGACAGTCTCGAACGCCCCGAAGCTGCTGCTTCGGGGCGTTTTCTATGTGCCAAAGTTCCGGGGTTGCCCGGTCACAGCAGAAACAGCGCTTCGCGCACGACCTCGCCGACTGTGGGGTGGGGGAAGACGATCTTGTCCAGATGCTGCACGGGGAGCTTGGAATGCACCATCATGGCCGCGCCGTAGATGATCTCCGAGACATAGGAGTCGACCATATGGACGCCCACGACGCAGCGGTTTTTCCGGTCATAGAGCAGCTTGCAGAAGCCGGTTCCCTTCGGATTTTCTGCAAGATACCGGCCCGAGAGCGCCATCGGCGCTTTGACCACCTGCACGTCCAGTCCCTTTTCCCTTGCGCTCTGCTCCGTTTCGCCGACGCAGGCGACCTCCGGCGTGGTGTAGATCACGGAGGGGATGATGGAATAGTCGATCGCGTCCTTTTTGCCGAGCATATCGTTGACCGCGACCTCTGCCTCGCGATAGGCCGTGTGGGCCAGCATCAGCTTGCCATTGCAGTCGCCGACGGCCCAGACGCCGGGGACGTTCGTGCGCATCTGCCGGTCTGTCACGACTGCGCCGCGTTCGAGCGCAATGCCGAGCGCCTCCACATTCAGCCCCGTCACATCCGCCCGCCGTCCCGCCGACAGCAGCACGCGCCCGCAGGCGATCTCGTGCCGCCCGGAAGCGTCGGAATACACGACGCTCCGGTCTGTGACAGCCTCGACTCTGGCGTTCAGGCAGAAGTCCATGCCCTGCTTTTTGTACGTCCGCATCAGCAGCTCGCAGATCTCCGGGTCGGTGCTGCCCGCGATCTTGGGCAGCATCTCAATGACCGTCACCTTCGTGCCGATGGACGCGAAATAGCACGCCATTTCCAGCCCGATCACGCCGCCGCCGATGCAGACGAGCGATTCCGGCTGCTCCGAAAGGGACAGCAGCTCGCGGTTCGTCATAACAAAGCCGGAAGCAAGTCCTTCCCGCACACCGGGGATCGGCGGGATCACGGCGCTGGAGCCGGACGCCAGCACGAGCCGCGGCGCGGACAGTGTCTCGCCGCCTGCGGCGATCTCAAAGCGCTCCCCCGTTTTGCCGAGGATCCGGCCCTCGGCGGCGAAAACCGTCACGCCATGCGCCTTCATTGCCGCGCCCACACCCCGGACGAGCGTTCTGACCACGCCGTCCTTCCGCGCGACGACCTGCGCGTGGTCGATGGAGACGTTCTGCGCCGTCACGCCGTATTCCGCGCCGTGCAGCGCCGCCTGATACTGCTTGGCGCAGTAAAGAAGGCTCTTTGTCGGGATGCAGCCCTCGTTCAGACAGGTGCCGCCCAGCGCACGCTTTTCGATCAGCGCCGTCCGCAGCCCCGCCTTTCCCGCGCGTTCCGCGCAGAGATAGCCGCCCGGGCCGCCGCCGATCACGATCAGATCAAATTCCTGCATTTTAAATTCCTCCTGCCGCGTTTTTTCTCAGTTTAGCATACCCGGCAGCAGATTTGAAATGCTTATTTGTGATGCGTGTATTCCGATTATGTCGTTTTGCGTTGTTTTTATTGTAAAACAGGGTACGTCACGCCGCACACGGTGACGGAGGCCAGCTCGTCCAGATCGATCAGCTGGGAGAACAGCCAGGTCTCCTTGCACTGATCTGAGTCGTACATCCAGCTTGCTGAATGACTCATGGAACCGTAGGTTCCGTAGGCACTGTCCGCGTAGTTGTTTTCCTTGCTGGCAAGATTGAAGCGCGTCCCGTCCTTCAATGTAACAGTCACAGAATTGCTGCTCTGCGAGGAATCAATACCGTCAAGCCGGAAGGAGATCGGCGAGATCGTCGCCGTCTGCCAGCAGAAGCGGTCATCCGGGCCGGATTCGCCATCCAGCTCGATCACCAGTTCCTGCTCCAGCTGCTCCGGAACCGGGATCTCGAACAGATCGACATTCTGGTCATGGTGGCTCATATCGAACAGGATTCGGTCGCCCGGTTCGAACTCGCCGCCGATGTTGGTCAGCAGCGCATAGGCTGTGCTTCCCTCCACCTGCATGATCTCCATGCTCATGCCGCCGTTTTTCCATTCCAGCCGGTGATCCGCGCCAAAGCCACCGAAGTTTGTGTTGTTGTGCGCACCAACCCACAGCATCCGGGCGAGCTCCTTCTGGTAGCCGTCCGTTTCCGGGATCGCGGCAAGCTCTGCCGCCGCGTCGTCGTTTTTCGCGTCAATGCGCATGATGGCATAGAACGAGTTTCTGGAAACGAGCATGGATTCGAGCGTGAACGTAAAATCATCCGTTTCTGCCGATACGCCCGTATCCGCCAAATCGGCAGTGTCGGGCACCTGCATCGTGCCCTCGGCGATCATGGCCTGCTCGTCCTCGGTGTACGCCGGCTGTGTGAGATCTGTAGACGTTTTTTCGTCATAGCTCGTGACATGGTCCTTGACCAGCGCGGCTTTTTCGCCGAACAGCCGGTCGAACCAGCCGAAGGAGTGCGCCGCAAACGCACTGCCGCACAAAAGCGCCGCGATTGCCGCCGCGATCAGCACCGTCCGGACAGGCCGGGCGGGCTTCCGCTTCGTTTCTTTGATTTTTCCCATCGTCTTGCTCAAAATCCGCGCACCCTCGCCGTCCTGCATCGGGGGCAGCGGAATCTCCTGCTCCGGCGCATAGCGCATGAGCTCATCCCACGTCGTTTTCACAAAACAGACCTCCTTTTTCCAAAGCCTCGCGCAGCGTCCGCCGTCCGCGCATCAGGCGCGAACGCACGGTCGACGCGTTCAAATGTAAGTCCTCCGCGATCTGCGCGGCTGTCTGCGACAGATCATAAAACCGGTAAAAGATCTCCCGGTCCTCGTCCGGCAACGTGCGCATGGCCTGCGCAATGGCCGCGCAGCGCTCCTGTTCCACCATCTGCTCCCAGAGCCGGTCGAGCGTGATGAGCGTATCGTCCTCCAGCGGAAGATAGACGTTCTGCTTCCGCATGGCCTCCGCCGTCCGGTTGCGCGCCACCGCGCCGAGCCATGGCCGCAGCTGTCCGCGCTCGATGCGCGCCGCGCCGTTCCAGAGCGCGAAAAACACGTCTGAGGCAATTTCCTCATGGTCCTCCGGCGTCAGAACGCCGCGGCTGCGGTTGCGGATGATGGCCAGAACGTATGCGCCGTACTTTGCGACGGCTGTTTCCAGCGCGCCCGCGCGCCGCTTTTGCAGCTGCCGCAGCAGCTCCTTTTCGTCCAAGCCGCATTCCTCCTTTTGTAACCGCTGATCGGTTACTTGCATTGTGTTCAGCATACTGACGTCTATCATGTCGGGTGTTTGGCTGATTTTGTTGCAGCCGCACGGAAATTTTCCCTGTTTCCCCAGAGTTCTTGCTTTTTCTGCCTGCGGCTGGTATGATAAAGCTATGAAGAAAAGAGTTGCTTACTATGTCAGCCGGAAGAATCCACTTATCTGGCTGGCCGCGCTGGTCATGCTGGCCTCGGCAGCGCTTCGCATCGCAAATGTCTGCGGGAAAGGCGCAGACGCAAAGACGGTGTGGTTTTTAGTCGTGCTGCCGGTCGTGGGCTGTGTGTTCTATGTGCTGAATATCCTGTGCAATGGCAGCGACCGGTTCTACCGCTCCTCCGTGCCCGTCATTCTGCTTGCGATCTATTACGGCATCAAGATCACGCTCGTCTCACCGTATCTGTGGCTGACGTTCATGTTCTGGATCGCTTATCTCGCCATCGCCGCGTTTTACGCCGTGACCGTCTCCGGCCACATCAAAAGCACGATCCCGCTGCTTCTGCTGCTGATCGCTGCGCTCGGCATTCTGGCCGGGATGCACGAGAAGGAATTCACGCGGGAAAACTGGCCGCAGCTGCGGCAGATTTTGCCTGATATGCTGTTCCTGCTTGCCGGGATTCTGACGCTGCTCGGCGCGAAGGTCTATCTCGACGGCGCGTACCACCCCACCTGGGGTGACCGGCCCGACGGCCGCAGGCTGCGCACGCTCGACCCGATGGCGGTGGTCGCCAATTATATCATGCCGACGCGCATCGGATCGTCCAATTTCATCCGCGAGTCCGTTGACATTGGCCCGATGGAGCGCTATATCCGCGAAAAGCGCAAGCAGGGCTATACGAATCTCGGCGTGACGCACGTATTTCTGGCTGCCTATGTCCAGTGCGTGGCGAAATATCCGGCGCTCAACCGCTTCCTGTCCGGGCAGCAGGTCTATTCGCGCGACGACGATATCCAGTTCTGCATGGTCGTCAAGACCTCGATGGACACCTCCGCGCCGGAGTCGATCACGAAGCTTCATCTGAAGCCGACCGACACCATCGACGATATCTATGAAAAGCTCAACAAGGGCATCGCTTCCATTCAGGGGCAGGCCATCGGCGGCAGTGACTTTGACAAAACCGCGAAATTCCTGTCCTTTATCCCCGGCGTGCTGTTCAAATTTGTGGTCTGGCTGCTCAGGACGATTGATTACTTCGGCTTCCTGCCGAAGTTCCTGCTGGAGGTCAGCCCGTTCCACGCCTCGATCTTCTTTACGTCCATGGGATCGCTCGGCATTCCGCCCATCGTGCACCATCTGTACGACTTCGGCAATATGCCCGTCTTCGTCTCCTTCGGCTGCAAATACCACAAGAACGAAGTGCTCGACGACGGCACGGTCGTGCGCCGCAAGTACATCGACTACACCGTCAACACCGACGAGCGCATCTGCGACGGCTTCTATTACGCCACCACGCTCAAGCACCTCAAGCGCCTGCTGTCCCACCCCGAACAGCTCGACAAGCCCGCCCCCGTCGTCAACCACGACATTGAGTAATCCCCTTTCTATGCAGAACCCGCCCCGGGCAGCTGCCCGGGGCGGGCATGGATTGACAGGTTTCGACTGATTTGGTAGAATAACCACGGCGCTGCCGATAAGCGGCAAGCGGTTAGTTCCCCTGGCTTTTGACAGGGGGCGCTTCTTGTCCCCTGATCTTCGGAAAGGGGGACTGCATATGAGTACATCCGAAGTTTTGCAGCTTTGCCTTGTGATCATCGGCATTTGTAGTCTGTTCGTTCAGATATACAAAAAGAAGTAACCGCCCAGCTTCCAACTCGCGGTTACTTCTTTTGACCTAATCGCCAGAGGGGGCTAACCGTTTGCCGGCAGCGCTCTTGCTATTTTTATTATACCAGACACTTCTGATTTGTCAAGCGTACCGATGAAGCGCAGACCGTTACACCCGCCCATGTCCAGCCGGACAGGGGCGGGTGTGGTCGATTACTTTTTCAGCTTGTTGTCCACAACGTCCTTGAGGACGGCGGTGAAGGCATCAAGCGTCATGGCGCCGAGGTCGCCGTCTGCGCGGTTGCGCGGGGAGACGGTACCGGCTTCGATATCGCGGTCGCCGACGACGAGCATATAAGGGATCTTCTCCATCTGCGCGTCGCGGATCTTCTTGCCGATCTTCTCGCTGCGGGTGTCGACCGTCACGCGGTAGCCCTGCGCGGTGAGCTTTGCGGCCTGCTCCTTGCAGTAGTCAACAGCGCGGTCCGTGACCGGCAGGAAGCGGACCTGCTCCGGCGCCATCCACGTGGGCAGCGCACCGGCATACGTCTCGATCAGGTAGGCCAGCGTGCGCTCGTAGCAGCCAAGGCTCGTTCTGTGGATGATATACGGCAGCTTCTTCTCGCCGTTTTCATCGGTGTAGTACATGCCGAAGCGCTCAGCCAGCAGCATATCGATCTGGATGGTGACGAGGGTGTCCTCCTTGCCGTAGACATTCTTATACTGGATATCGAGCTTCGGGCCGTAGAACGCGGCTTCGTCGATGCCGATATCGTACTTGACGTCGAGATCGTCGAGGATTTTTGCCATGACGCTCTGCGCGTGATCCCACTGCTCCTTGGTGCCCTCGTACTTGTTCTTGGGGTTCGCGGGATCCCACTGGGAGAAGCGGAACGTGCACTTATCAAGCAGGCCGACTGTGTCGAGGCAATACTTGGCAAGATCGAGGCAGTCACGGAATTCATCCTCCAGCTGATCCGGGCGGAGCACCAGATGGCCCTCGGAGATCGTAAACTGACGCACACGGATGAGGCCGTGCATTTCGCCGGAGTCCTCGTTGCGGAACAGCGTGGACGTTTCGCCGAGGCGCATCGGCAGATCGCGGTAGCTGCGGCCGCGGTTCAGGTAGACCTGATACTGGAACGGGCAGGTCATCGGACGCAGGGCGAAGCACTCCTTCGTCTCATCCTGCGGGTCGCCGAGGACAAACATACCGTCGAGATAGTGATCCCAGTGGCCGGAGATCTTGTAAAGCTCACGCTTGGCCATGAGCGGCGTCTTGGTCAGCAGGTATCCGTGCGCCTGCTCGACATCCTCGACCCAGCGCTGCAGCAGCTGAATGACGCGCGCACCCTTCGGCAGCAGAATGGGAAGGCCCTGGCCGATGCAGTCGACCGTCGTGAAGTATTCCAGTTCGCGGCCCAGCTTGTTATGGTCGCGCTTGAGGGCTTCTGCCTGCTCGGCCAGATACTGGTCAAGCTCTTCCTTCTTCGGGAATGCGACGGCGTAGATTCTCTGCAGCATCTTGCGCTTGGAGTCGCCGCGCCAGTATGCGCCGCAGCACTGCGTGAGCTTAATGGCGTTGCCCTTGATGCGGCCTGTAGAATCGAGGTGCGGGCCGGCACAGAGGTCTGTAAACTCGCCCTGCGTGTAGAACGAGATGTGCGCGTCTTCGGGCAGATCGTTGATCAGCTCGACCTTATACGGCTCGTCCTTTTCCTGCATATATTTGATGGCTTCCTCGCGCGGCAGCTCGAAGCGCTCGAGCTTCAGCTTTTCCTTGCAGATCTTGCGCATCTCGGCCTCGATGGCGTCGAGATTTTCCTGCGTGAAGTTGAACGGAGCGTCGAAGTCATAATAGAAGCCGTTGTCGATGGACGGGCCGATGGCCAGCTTGACCTCCGGCCACAGGCGCTTGACGGCCTGCGCCATGACGTGGGAACAGGTGTGCCAGTACGTTTTGCGGTACTGCGGGTTTTCAAACGAGAATTCATTGTTTTCGGACATGGTTTTTTGCCTCCTAAATTGATTTGGGGCAAAACAAAAACGCCTTACCCCTGTCGTTTCAGGGGTGAGGCGCTGTACGCTCCACGGTTCCACCCTGCTTACGGACGAAAAAACATCCGTCGCTTTGTGTCTCTGTAACGGGAGAACCCGGCGGCGCATTTCCGCGCTGCGGCTCAGAAGCGGTATCCGGGCGGGCCGCGCAAAGGCTCTTGCAGCATATGAGCCTCTCTCTGTGATGCGCTGCCGGTGCCGGGACGTGTCTTCGTCTCAGCCTTTTCTGGATGCTACAATAGCACGTTTCCGGGATTCTGTCAATCCCCCGCGGACACGGAAATGCGTTGCAAACCGGCTTTTTTTCTGGTATCATAGCCTCAGAATCAGACAGGGAGGCCAACTATGGACCTTTGTAATATCAATGAAATTAAGGCGCTGCTCGCGCGGCACGGATTCCATTTTTCCAAGGCCAAGGGGCAGAATTTCCTGACGCAGAGCTGGGTGCCGCAGAACATCGTGCTGGAATCCGGCGTGGACGAGACGTGCGGCGTATTGGAGGTCGGCCCCGGCATCGGGCCGCTGACGCAGCAGCTGTGCCGGTACGCGAAAAAGGTCGTCGCGGTCGAGGTCGACCGGACGCTCCAGCCCGTGCTGGCCGAGACGATGGCGGGCAACGAAAATCTGGAAATTATCTTCGGCGACATTCTGAAAACGGACATCGCGAAGCTCGTGCGGGAGGAGTTCTCGGACCTGCGCCCAATGGCCTGCGCGAATCTGCCGTATTATATCACCACGCCCGTGCTGGCAGCGCTTCTGGAGAGCCGTGCGTTCGAGGCCGTGACCGTCATGGTGCAGAAGGAGGTCGCGCAGCGCATCTGCTCGCCCGCAGGCAAGGGCGATTACGGCGCGTTCAGCGTCTTCTGCCAGTATTACGCCGAGCCGGAGCTGCTGTTCGACGTACCGGCAAGCTGCTTCATTCCGCAGCCGAAGGTCACGAGCGCGGTTTTAAAGCTCACCATGCGGAAAGAGCCGGTCTGCGAGATCAAAAGCGAGACCATGTTCTTCAAGGTCGTTCGCGCAGCGTTCGCCCAGCGCAGGAAGACGCTTCTGAACGCGCTTTCATCCGGGCTTTCGCAGTTTGACAAGCCCGCGCTTGCCGCCGTGATCGAAGATTGCGGCTTTGCGCCCACGGTGCGCGGGGAGACGCTGGATATTCCGGGCTTCGCCGCGATCGCGAACGCGCTGACGGAGCTGTAATGTATTTCGTCTATATGCTCCGCTGCCGGGGCGGGAGTCTGTATACCGGCATTGCCGCCGACATGGAAAAACGCCTGCGGCAGCACGCGTCCGGCGGCGCGGCCTGCGCAAAATACACGCGTGCCCACCCGCCCGAAGCCCTCGCCGCACTCTATCAGGCGGAGGATCACGCCGCCGCCGCACGGCTGGAAGCGTTCCTCAAGACGCTCCCGCCCGCAAAAAAGCGGATGCTGGCTGCAGGAGAAGCAGCGCCGGAGGCGCTGTTCGCGGAAAGGCTGAGCGGGCGTGTCTATCTCCGCCGCACGGACGAAGAGCTGCGCCTGAACGCGCTGCTGGCGGCACTGCACAGCGAAGGATAGAAAACTCCCCCACCGCGGGTGGGGGAGTTTTGCACGGCTTACTTCGATGATGTCGGGTCGTAATTGCGGCCAAATTTGAGATCTTCAAATTTGATCGTCGCGCTTTCGGGGTGCATGGGGCGTGCGCTTTGCTTGGACAGTGCGGGCGCGGAGGCGGTCTTCGTTTCGGCTCCGCTGTCGCTGCCGATCAGCTTTTCAAGGTTGTCGGAGATCTCCGTCGCGATTTTCTCTGCGTCCTCACTGGGAGCGGGAGCGGGCGCTGCGGGCTGCTCTGCCTGCCAGTCGTAGGGCTTTTCATGCGCAGGCTGCGGCTGCTCAGGCGCGGCTTCGCGCGTCAGATCGCGGGCCTTGAGCGTTTCAAGCAGCTCCAGATGGCCCTGAATGTCGCGCTCGACCACGGAGATGAAATTCAGCGCGGTCTGCTTGGCGTAATCCAGCCGCTCCTGCTCGGCGTGCAGCTGCTGATTGAGCTGCGCAAGCTGCACGTTCGCGGCGTTGACCTGCGCATTGGTCTGCGCGTTGACCTCCGCGTTCTGCAGCATGGCGGCGCACCGCGCCTGCGTTTCCTTGAGCAGCTGGGCGCTTTTGGCCTCTGCATCGGCTGCGGCAGTGGACTGCTTCGTCTCCTGCGCGCGGTATTCCTCCAGCTTTTCGACCAGGATCTTCATCTTGGCCTTGAGCACGGAATTTTCCTTATAGAGCGTGATGTAATCGTCGGTCAGCGGTTCGAGAAAATCGTCGACCTGCTGCATATCATAGCCGCCGAAGACGGCCTTGGAGAAGGTTTGCTCCTGAATTTCCTGCGGTGTGAACATGGACGCTGCCCCCTTGTACGATTAGAGATAGACGCCGTTGTTTTCCAATTCGTCCATCAGATTGTCGCCGACGAAGTCGACGTTGTACGGCGTGATGATGTAGGTGCTGATGGCGATCTTTTTGATCTTGCCGTCGAGCGCATAGGCGCAGCCGGACAGGAAATCGACCAGACGGCGGGCGACGTCCTTGTTCGTGGATTCCAGATTGAGGACGACCGCGTGCTTGCTGCGCAGATGCTCCGCGATCTCGGTCACGCTGTCAAAGCGGTCGGGCTTGACGAGCACGACCTGCAGCTGGGCCGTGGCGTGAATGTTCACGACCTTGCCGCTCTGCGTACCGGCGGAGTTATTGCCTCCGAGCGTCCGGCGGCCGGTGGAAGAGCTGCTGCCGGTCGAGGAAAACTCATCGCTGTCCAGATCGAAGCTGCTGCGGTATGAGGGCTTCGGCGCCGAGGACGAACGGGAAGGCCGGCTGGGGCGGGCGTCGTCGTCGAATTCATCAAAATCGTCGTCGTCTTCTGTATACGGCTTCGTGAGCTTCTTCAGGTCATCCATAAATCCCATTGTAATGTATCCTCCAGATTTGCTATTCTATGTAATTGTGCCGTGTCGGCGTGTCGGTCAGATGTTATAGTTCCGTTTTCCAAAAATTGCGGTGCCGATGCGCACCATGGTCGAGCCTTCGGCGATGGCGTCGGCAAAATCGTCGCTCATGCCCATCGACAGGCATTCCATGGACACATTATCGTATTTTTTTGCCCTTATGTCAACAAAAAGATTGCGCATTTCGGCAAAATATCTGCAATTTTCGCCCGGAAATTCGCTCACAGGGGGAATTGCCATCAGACCCTTGAGCGCCGTGTGCGGAAAATCGGCCATTCGGGCGGCAAGCGCGGCGGCCTCGGCCGGGGTAAAGCCGGATTTGCTCTCCTCATTGCCGATGTTGACCTCAAAGAGAATGTTCTGCACGACGCCCAGCTTTTCCGCCTGCTTTTCGATGCACTCCAGCAGCTCCAGCCGGTCGACGGACTCAATGAGATCGACCACGCCGACGAGATACTTGACCTTGTTGGTCTGCAGATGGCCAATGAAGTGCAGGGGCTTTCCCGTGTACGCGCCCAGCGGGCGCTTGGCCTGGATCTCCTGCACGCGGTTCTCGCCGCAGCAGTCGACGCCTGCGGCGACGGCTTCCTTCACGCGCTCGGCGTCGTTCATCTTCGTCGCGGCGCACAGCAGAATTTCGGACGGGTCGCGTCCGGCTTTTTTTGCGGCCTCAGCCATCTGGGCGCGGATATTCGCGATATTTTTAGCAATTGTAGACATATCAGTTGACGACCTTTCCATCGTATAGATTTTTCGCGTTGATAATCAACTCGTCACCCGGCCAGAGGTTGTTGGTCGAACTGGTGTCGAGTGTGACGACATAGCTTTCGCCGGTATCGTGGAGAATGGTGATGGGCTTCCACTTGGCGAGCGTCCCTTCGAGGATATACACGCCCGTCTGACCGTTTTCGACACGGACGGCGGACTTCGGGACGCGCAGCCCGGCGTAGGACGTGAAGACAATCTCCGCCGACTGCTGCCGCAGGAGCGTTACGTTCTGCAATGCCCGGTCAGACGACAGGACCAGCAGCCGGGAGCCTGCCTCGTTTTCGCCCAGACGCTCCACGCGCATGGTGACCGGCTGGTAATAATCGCGGGCGAAGGTCAGCGTGGCGCGGTCGCCCTCCTCCACATCGGAAAGCTCGCTTGCGGGCACGACGCAGGCGTAATACCAGGTCGTGGACGTGATGAGCCTGCCGATGGCGTGGGCGTCCGCCTCGTCCGGCTGGACGGCCTCAAATTCCGCAACGGTCATGTCCATCAGCCGTTCCGGCGTCAGCACGGCCTCATAGCCGTCGACGGCGGCGGAAAATGTTCCGGCCCTGCCCGCGGAAATGGCGCTGGTATCGCCCGCGGACTGCGCCTCAAGCGTATCCAGCTCCGCCTGCAGCGCGCTGATGCGCGATTGCAGCGCGCCGCTGTCGGCGCCGCTTCCCGTGCGCCGCAGGATGAGGCCCTTGAGCTCCGGCGAAAGATCGGAGACGGAATTCATGTCGCGCAGCGCCAGGTACCGGCTCAGCTGCGCAAGCGCATCCGCGATGTCCGCGTCGAGCGCTGCCTGATCGTAGACGCTGGAGACGGCGCTCCACGCGTACTGAAGCTGCTCGATCTGGCCGGACAGCTCGTCCATGCGCGTCTGCCGGAGCCGTGCGTCCTCGGAGCGGTAGCCGGTGGCGACGGTGTCGTTCGCGGCCACGTGCGCGCCTTCGGCACAGCTCAGAACGGTCGTGCCGTACTGCGAATATAAAAGCTCCTCCTCACGCACGACAAAGCCGGAGGCGTAGTAGCCCGCCCCGGCTTCGTATGGTGTGACGGTGGCCGTCATAAGGGGTGCATAGAGACTGCTGATCACGTGATAGCCAAAATACGCGGCGATCGCGGCCAGCAGGATCCAGAGGATGACTGTAAAATAGGATTTGCCTTGCTTCATAGCGCTCCTTCCCGCAGGAGCAAGAACGGTGCTCAGCCCTGCGTCAGGTGGACGGGCATGGCGGGCGTCATGGTAGACACCGCGTGCTTATAGATCATCTGCTGCCGCCCGTCGGACTGCAGCATGATCACGAACTGGTCAAAGCCCGTGATAATGCCGCGCATCTGAAAGCCGTTCATCAGAAAAACGGTCAGCATCGTGCGGTCCTTGCGGGCCTGGTTCAGAAAAACGTCCTGATAATTCTCTGTTGTTTTTTGCATGGGTATCGGCTCCTTTTCTTTATATGGGAGCCTCTGATCCAATGCCCTTGTCCATTGCATCAGAGCCTCTCTAATGATCTGATACCCATATCGTACCATATTCAAAACGCGGAAAAAGGAATATTCTGTCGAGCGGCGGAAAGAACCTCCGAAAAATCTTCCGTGCCCGTCAGCCGGAGCCAGTGAATGTCCGGATTGCGCCGGAACCAGGTCAGCTGCCGCTTGGCGTAGTTGCGCGAGCGCTGCTTGCAGAGCGCAGCGGCTTCGTCCAGCGTGCACGTGCCGTTTAAGTATCCAAAAAATTCTTTATAGCCGATGGCCTGCATGGCGGTCGCCTTCGGGCTGACGCCGAGGGCGAGCAGCGCGCGAATTTCGTCCAGCAGTCCGTCTTCCAGCATTTTGTCGACCCGCAGATCGATGCGCCGGTACAAAACGGCGCGGTCGCTGTAATCAAGCCCCAGCCACACGGGCCGGTAGCGCGGGGGGATGGCCTGCGTTTCCAGATTGTGCTGCGTGATAGTCTTGCCGGTTTCCTCATAGACCTCCAGCGCGCGGACAATGCGCTTTTCGTCCGCCGGATGGAGCCGCGCAGCGGCCTCCGGGTCAATGCTGCGCAGACGCGCCAGCATGGCCTCTCCGCCGTTTTCGCGCAGCTGCGTTTCAAGCGCTTCGCGCCTGCCGGTCTGCGGGACGGGCGCAAATGAACGGCCCGCGATGAGGCTGTCGACATACAGCCCCGTGCCGCCCGCGATGACGGCGGTCCTGCCGCGCGATAAAATGTCCTGCACACAGCTGTCTGCCAGCTGCACGTATTTTCCGGCGGAAAAATCCTCACCCGGTTCGACCATGTCCAGCAGATGGTGGTGCACGCCCTCCATCTCCTCTTTTGTGGGCTTGGCCGTGCCGATGTCCATGTGTTTGTAGATCTGCATGGAATCGCAGGAGACGACCTCGCCGCCGTACAGCTTCGCAAGCTGCACGGCAAGCTTCGTCTTGCCGGAGGCCGTCGGGCCGACGACGCAGATGATCCTGTCCATGCTCAGACCCTCTTGAACTGCTTTTCCAGCTGCCGCTTCGTGAGCGTCACGCAGACGGGACGGCCATGCGGGCAGTATTTGATATCGTCGCGGGACAGAACCTCCTGCACGAGCCGCCGCAGCTCCTCATCAGACGTCTGCCAGCCGGCCTTGATGGCCGATTTGCAGGCGATGGTGTGCAGCAGATTGTCGCGCAGGCTGTCCGGGTCGAGCGTTTTTCCGGCCAGCAGATCGCCCGCCAGCTCCTGCAAAAGCGCCTTTGCGTCCTCCACGTCCACGTCGGACGGGATCTGCCGGATGAGCACGTCTCCGCCGCCAAAGTCCTCCGTCTCGAACCCGCAGCGCTCCAGAAGCGCCCTGTTTTCCAGCACGGCAGCGGCCTCTTCCCGTGAAAGTTCTGCGGAAACAGGGGCCAGCAGCAGCTGGGCCATGATGGGGTGGTCCTCCTTTTTGAGCGCCTCAAAGCGGATACGCTCGTGCGCGGCGTGCTTGTCGAGGAACAGAACGGCCTCGCCCTGCTCGACAATGATATAGGTGTGCAGCGCCTCGCCGATGATGCGGAAGGGCTCTTCCGGGACAGAAAGCGCCTGCTGTGCTTCCGGCTCTTTGACGGGTTCCGGCTTCGGCTCGGGCCTGACCTCAATCTTCGGTTCGGGCTTCGGCTCCGGTCTGACCTCCGGCTTTGCTTCCGGCTTCGGAAGCGGAAAGCTCTGCTGCGCAGGCACAGGCTCGGAGCGCGGCAGCTGCACCGGCGAGGCCAGCACGGGCTGGGCCGGCTTCTGCACAGGCTGCTGCGCAGCCTGACGGCGGTATTCGGATGCCTGCATGGTCTGATAGAAGCCGGGCTTCGGCGGCTGGACAGCTTTTGGCTGTGATTGCGGCTGCGGAGCAGGCTCCTGCTTTTTCTCCGGCGTTTTCCATTCCGGGCGGCCCGCCGCTCTGGAGAGCGTGGACAAAACGGCATAGTGCACCGCATCGAAGACCTCGCGCTCGGACAGGAACTTGACCTCCGTCTTGGCCGGGTGGACGTTCACATCCACGGCCTGCACGGGCATATCGATCTCCAGCACGCAGGCCGGGAAGCGGCCCACCATGATCTGGTTGCGGTACGCCTCTTCTACAGCGGCGGAGAGCAGCCGGGATTTGATATAGCGGTTGTTGACAAAAAAGCTCTGCCAGGCGCGGTTGCCGCGCGTGGCGGTCGGCTTCGTGACGAAGCCGCGCACGCGCAGCTTTTCCCAGCTGCCGTCGACCGGCAGCATATTGTTGGCCAGCTCCCGGCCATAGATGGCGTAGATCGCGGCCATGCGGTCGCCCTGCCCGTCAGTGTGCAGCTGCTCCTGCCCGTCCTTCAAAAAGCGGAAGGAGATCTCCGGGTGCGCGAGCGCCTGCTGCTGCACGACGGAGAAAACAGCGGAGGACTCCGCCGCGTCGGATTTCATGAACTTCATCCGCGCGGGCGTGTTGTAAAACAGCTCCCGCACCAAAATTGTCGTGCCGCACGGGCATCCGGCAGGCTCCTCGGACAGGACCTGCCCCGCCTCCAGATGCAGCCGGACGCCGTTTTCCGCGCCCTGCGCCCGCGTGAGCAGGTCGATCTTCGACACGGACGAAATGGCCGCCAGCGCCTCGCCCCGGAAACCAAGCGTGCCGATGCAGGCAAGATCCTCTTTTTTGCGGATCTTGCTCGTCGCGTGGCGCAGAAACGCCGTGCGGGCGTCGACCGGCTCCATGCCGCAGCCGTCGTCGGTGATGCGCAGGAAAGTCATGCCGCCGTTTTGTAATTCTATTGTAATATTTTTTGCGCCTGCGTCAATGGAATTTTCGACCAGCTCCTTGACGGCGGACGCCGGGCGCTCGACGACCTCGCCTGCGGCGATGAGATCGGCGACATGGCGGTCAAGCTGAATGATCTTCGGCATAATGCCCCTCCCAATCAGAAGTTCAGCTGCAAAAGCCCGAACGACAGCGCGTTGACAATGGCGTGCAGCGAGATGGACGCCCAGATCGTCCCGGCCTTTTCATACGTCCAGGCCAACGCGACGGAGGCGGGCAGATACGGAATGCAGCTCAGAAGCACCTTTCCGGCAGGATAGAGCATGAAATACTGCCAATTGTGCATGAGCGTGAACAGAATAACGGACACGAGATACGCCATGACGCGCGACGTCGGCTGAATGGAGCCGAAGACAAGCCCGCGCACAAGCGTCTCCTCAATGATCGGCGCAAGGAAAACCGTCACGGCCAGCATGACATACTGGTTATCGGAAATGAGCGAACCGACCGTTTCGTTATTGTAGATCGTAAAGCCGGGAGCCAGCCGGGAAAGCGCGAATTGCAGCACCCACGTGCCCGCGTAATACATCGCGAAGCCCAGAACCAGCGCCTGCACAAAATTCCAGAACGAGCCGCCGAAAAACGACTGCCGCAGGAAACCATGGAAAATCAGCAGCACGGCCAGCAGATTCACGGCAAAATAGACGAGATTCATCGTCAGCGCCGTCATACCAAGCGAGAATTTCTCGTTTGCCAGCTGCAAAAGCAGATTCAGAATCAGAAGATAAAACGGCAGATAAAGCCACCCGGCAATCGTTTCAAATTTCGTCAGCCGGTAAGAAATCGCGTGGGACGCTTTGCGGGCCATAATGGAGAAGCCCCTTTCCGAGAGAATCTGTAGGGGCCGACGACTCTGTCGGCCCATTGGGAAGCTGCGAATTCGCCGAAGATTCCCGTAAAAACGCTGCAGGGCCGATGTAGGCATCGGCCCCTACAGGCAGCCCCTTTACAGCAGCTGCTTCAGCTGGTACAGCTGGTTCAGCGCCTCGATGGGCGTGAGTGTTTCGACGGTGATGGCTTCAAGTGCGCGGCGCAGCTCGTCCGACTGCATATCGAGCATGGAAACCTGATCGGACACGGGCGCAGCGGCGGGCTTTGCACGCTCTGGCGCGCCGGATTCGAGATCCTTGAGAATTTCCCGCGCGCGCGTGATGACCCGGTCGGGAATGCCCGCGAGCTTGGCGACCTCGATGCCGTAGCTGTCGTCTGCCGCACCGGGGACGATCTTGCGCAGGAAGATCATGTCCCCCTGCCGCTTCTTGACGGCAATGTTGAAGTTTTTGACGCCCGGCAGCGTCTGCTCAATGTCCGTCAGCTCGTGATAGTGCGTGGCGAAGAGCGTTTTCGCGCCCAGCCGCTTGCGGTCGGCCGCGTATTCGAGCACGGCGCGCGCGATGGCCATGCCGTCGAACGTCGACGTGCCTCTGCCGATCTCGTCGAGGATGAGAAGCGAACGCGGCGTCGCGTTTTTCAGAATATCGGCAACCTCGGTCATCTCGACCATGAATGTCGACTGGCCGGAGGCCAGATCGTCCGATGCGCCAATGCGCGTGAACAGCCGGTCGACAATGCCGATGTGCGCCGACTGCGCCGGGACGAACGAGCCCATCTGCGCCATGAGGACAATGAGCGCCACCTGCCGCATGTAGGTCGATTTACCGGCCATGTTCGGGCCGGTGATGATGGAAACGCGGTGATTTCCATTGTCCAGATAGGTGTCGTTGGCAATGAACATGTCATTAGTGATCATCTGTTCCACCACAGGATGTCTGCCATCCTTGATATCAATGACACCTTTTTCATTTAACTTCGGGCGTACATAGTGATTGCGCTCAGACACCAGGGACAGGGATGCATAAACATCCAGCTTTGCAAGCGCCTTGGCAGTATTCTGGATACGTACCAGTTCCTGTGCGATGGTATCCCGGATTCTGCAGAAAATA
>OHFE01000147.1_pt1 | contig 31850 bp, 23 predicted proteins | sample 1567471 | NCBI WGS metagenome assembly OHFE01 (sample SAMEA3879513, study PRJEB24766) | human gut metagenome | biome: human-associated habitat; feature: feces | place: USA | collected 1985/1987 | reverse complement strand
ATACTAGTTTTATACCTTTAAAAAGAAAATTTAATAATTTTAATGCCCTGCGTCTTGAATTGGGAGAATTCAATGGAACCACTAATGATAGTGCAATATTGAGCAGTGCTGTAGACCTTTCTACAGAATGTGCAGAGACTACTGGAGGGTTAAATGGAACCCTTAATAACCAGAGTAGCACCCAAGATTATTCAAATGAATAATTAAGATCTAGTCCAAATAGGGGGGCATTGATGTTAAGTCTAAGTGTTAATCATCCTGATGTTGAAGAGTTTGTTACTAAAAAACAGGACTTAACTAAAGTAACCGGAGCTAATATAAGTGTAAAGGTCACTGATGAATTCATGAAAGCTGTAGAGAATGATGAGGATTATATCCTTAGATTTCCTGTAAATGAACCTGTTCCTAAGGGTCTTTCAGTAGACGAAATGCCCTATAATGAATTATGGTTCTTTTCAGAAGATGAACAATCTACCTCTTTCTTTAAAAAAGTAAGAGCAAAAGAGCTATGGGGTACCATTATTCATTGTGCCTGGAATACAGCAGAACCTGGAATTATATTTGAAACCATGATGCATGAGTATTCTCCTGATGGTATATATGATAAATTCAGGATGGTTAGTACTAACCCATGTTTCCATGGTAAGATGAAGATATTGACTACTCAGGGATATAAAACCTTTGAGCAACTTAATAATAAAGAAGTAAGATTCATAGATTCTAATGGGAGGGAAGTTAAAGGTACAGTATGGTGTAACGGGGAGAAAGAGATTTATGAAGTAGTACTATGGAATAAAGAGTCTATTCTGTGTACAAAAGACCATCATTTCATGACAGCTGATGGGAAAGAACTGCCTATTAGTGAGTGTGAGGGCAAGAGACTAATGCCATATTTTACTTTCAATACTGATATAAATGATTTTACCAGATTGGGATATATCTTTATGGAAGGGAACTTCAGTGCATTGATAGATACAAAAGGGCAATTAGTGGGAGATATACAGATTCAAACATGGTGTAATGAGGACATAGCTGATATGTTTAATGTCAGCAAGGGAAGTTCATATTGTAAAAGTTACAAATATAATACCTTGTGCAAGATACTGGATATTCCAACATATGCTGGTAGAGGTCTTCCTCCTCAGTTTCATAAATGGGAACTTAATAATGAGGCATCTTTCTTAAAAGGTATATTTAGTGCTAAAGCTCTTATTATTTATAATGATATTGTCTTACCACTGCAATCTTCCAACCTTCTTGAAGATATTAAGGATGTATTATATGTGGATTTCGGTATTGAAAGTTATGTAGATAATTGTAATACTCCCACTCTTGTTATAAGTGAGCCTAATAGTATAAGAAAGTTTGCTGAGTGTATAGCCTTTATACAAAAGGAAAAGAATTCTCTTTTAGAAAAAAGTATATTGGAAACAGCTCCCCTAGTCAAGGAACTGAAGAGACACTCTACAGATTATGTATATGATTTTAATCTGGAAGGTAATAATCATTGGGGAGTAGTAGAAGGTGTAATAGCCCATAACTGTGGTGAAATACCAATGGGTCCTTATGATAGTTGCAGATTGATGCATATGAATCTCACAGGTTATATTAAAGACCCATTTACACCAGATGCAAAAATAGACTTTGATCTGCTGTATAAGCACTCCTATGAGGCTATGAGGCTGGCTGATGACCTTGTTGATTTAGAACTTGAGGCTGTAGACAGAATTATCGAAGCTACCAAAGATGATAGTGCAGAGTCTGGATTATGGAGTAAACTTAAGAAAACTGCTGAAGAGGGAAGAAGGGCTGGGTTAGGATTTACAGGACTGGCAGATGCTATTGCCATGTTAGGTGTTTCTTATAATTCCTCCGATGTATTTTGTAAGGTAGGAGATATTATGAAGACTATGTTCTATGCCCAATTAGATTGTCAGGTAGATATGGCTATTGAAAGAGGGCCATTTCCTGCATGGGATGGGGAACTTGAATTCAAGAATATAAAGCTAGGACATAACAAGTGGTATGAGATATTGAGTATATGCTTTTCTGTTGAATGTGAAAGAATGCTTGAACATGGCAGAAGGAATTTAAGTTGGTCAACAGTTGCACCTACAGGCACTGTAAGTATTATGGCACAGTGTTCCTCAGGAATTGAGCCTGTATTTATGCCCTTTTACCAGAGGAAAAGGAAGTGTATGTCTCCTGATGACAGGGCAGATTATGTAGATAAGCTAGGAGAAAAGTATACCTTGTTTACTGTAGTACATCCTAACTTACAGAAATGGGCTGTTCTTAATAATTCCTGGAATCCTAAACCTATAGCTGACTGGAATACAGATGACTGGCAGGAAGCTTTTGAGAGAAGTCCTTATTATAAATCTACTGCACCAGAGATTGATTGGGACCTAAGGGTGGATATCCAGAGTATAGTACAAAGATATATAACCCATAGTATAAGTTCTACAATTAACCTTCCTAAGGAGACAACAGAAGAAAAGATTTCAGATATCTATATGAAGGCTTGGGGATCTGGATTGAAAGGAATCACTGTTTACAGAGATGGATGCAGGGAGGGAGTGTTGACCCAAGTAGATAAACCTAAAACTATTGAGGGTAGACAAGCCCCTAAGAGACCTAAGGATCTGGAAGCTGATTGCTACCTGACTAAGGCAAAGGGGGTACAATTTATTGTACTGGTAGGATTACTTGATGGTAAGCCTTATGAGATTTGGGCATTCAGACCTAAAAATCCTGTAAACTTTAAGACTCATAAGGGAGTTATTACTAAGATAAGTAAAATGCACTACAGGTTTAAATCTGACTTCCTTCAGATAGAAAACCTTGAATCTGCAAATATAGATACTGAAGAGAATGCAGCTACTCTCTACTCATCCATGCTCCTGAGGCATGGAGTTGATATTGGATATATCATTAAAACAGCAAAGAAGGTTAATGATAATATAGTATCTTTTAGTTCAGCTATGTGCAGGATTCTGGCTAAATATATACCTGAAAGGGAAATTAAGGGAGAGGTATGTCCTGACTGTGGTAGTACCTTATATCAGGAAGGAGGCTGTACTGTGTGTAAGAATTGTGGGTATAGCAAGTGTGGTTAAACAATGATAGTAGAGACAGGGTTTAATATAGGAGATACTGCATATTGTATCCACTATGGTAAGATAGTAGCAGGTATTGTATACATTATAAATGTAGTGGTAACTGAGGATAGGAAGCTTAAGACCTTATATGGTCTTAGGATAGTTGATAAGGAGTTTGAGGGTCACCTTAAACTTGTTACAGACTATGAACTAAGGAAGAAATAGAAATTAAAGTATGAAAATTAAAGTAAAGGAGATAGTAGATGGGTGTATGCCCGTAAGAACCAATGGTAAGGCTTCAGATTGTTTTGATCTTATGTTAGCTGAAGATGTTTCTTTAAAGAAAGGTCAGATAGTAGTAGCAAGATTAGGAATTGCTGTTGAGTTACCAAAGGATGTAGTAGCTAAAATTTATAGCAGAAGCAGTAGTCCTAAGAAGCAAGGAATTGGTATAGCCAATAGTATGGGATTTATAGATACTGCTTATAATGGGGATAAAGATGAATGGATGGCTCCCTTATATGCTTTCAGGGATACTACACTAAGAAAAGGAACAAGAATATGCCAGTTTGAGGCACAATTATCACAGTTTGCTTCATGGTGGAGTAAACTGAAATGGTTATTATCTTCTAAAGTAATCCTGAAGAAGGTATCTAAATTGAGAGATAAGAATAGAGGTGGTTTAGGGAGCACTGGAGAGTAATAACTGAAAAAAAAAACATGAAATATGGAGTTGTGGATCAACATAGCTGCTTTATTAGGAGTAATATTTCTTGCCCTTATTGCAGCTAAGAGTACTAAATGGTTAATTGAAAAACTTCAGGGAGGTTCCTCCAGTATACCTTTTGATAGTATTATGGAGAAAATAAACCTTCCTATTATAACTGTTACTGATAAAGAAGGAAATAAGAAATTAAACTTTCTGGTGGACTCAGGAGCTGCTTTTTCTGTAGTAAGTTCTCAGCATTTGGATAAACTTGAGCATAAGCTTCTGGAGATTGAAGGGGTTTGCTATGGTATGGAAGGTAATGTCACCAGTAGTAGTGCCTATGCAGAGATTCCTTTCTCATATAAAGGTACTGTATATAAAGATAATTTCCAGGTACTTGATATGAGCAAACCATTTGGTAAAATAGAGAGTGATTTTGGTATCACTTTACATGGTATATTAGGATGTTCATTCCTAAGTATGTATGGATGCACCATAGACTTTGATGATATGTCATTACAACCATCACATGGAAGATAAAATAGAATTAAAACAAACCAAAGAGGAACATAATTACCTTACTAAACTCAGGAAGCCTAAAGCAGAAGAGTCTTACTCCTATTTACTACATACCAAAAGTGCTTTTACAAAGACAGGAATGACAGGTAACAATGCAAGGTATATAAGACCTGCCGGAGGTCCTATGATAATGGAAGGGGAGTTTCTTCAAGAGGCTAATGCTAAAGTAGAGTCTATTAGTTATACATCTTTAGGCTGGGTTATAACTTTTGATCCTGAATCTTTAGTTGAAAATGAGATAAATGAAGAATGATTTATGTAGTAACACAACAGATATTACCTGAATCTGATAAATATGAAATAATAAATCCATATACTGCTTTAGAGCTGTTAAAACCCCTCAGGAAGGTTGGGTTGGATACAGAGACTAAAGGGTTTGATCCATACACAAAAGAATTATTATTAGTTCAGATGGGGAACTTTGACTTACAGGTAGTGATAGATGTCACTACTGTAAGTCTTAGGTTCTTTAAAGAATATCTTGAGAGTGACAGGTTGTTCCTTGGATGGAATCTTATATTTGACTATGGCTTCCTGTTGCATCAAAAGATAGTAATAAGGAATGTATGGGATGGATATCTTGCAGAAAAATTATTGTGGCTGGGATATCCTTCTGGTATCCACAGTATGAGTTTACAGTCTGCTGCTGATCATTATCTTGGTGTCAAATTGGATAAGACAGTCAGAGGAAAGATTATATGGTCTGCCCTGGATGAAGATATTATAGTTTATGCAGCTCATGATGTCAAATACCTTGAGAAGATAAAGGAAAGACAGGAGGTAGAATTAAGGAGGCAAAATCTGCATGTGGCTATACAATATGAGAATAAAAGTTTACCTTGGGTAGCCTATACTGAGTATTGTGGGGTATTGTTGGATGTAGATAAATGGCTCTATAAAATGGAGTTGGATAATCTGGCTGAAAGGGTATATGAGGAGGCTTTAAACCATTGGGTAGTAGAAGCCTGTACAGGGGGAAAGTATTCATACCATTACTTACAGACAGAGGGTTTATCTGAAAAAGAACTTAAGAAAGCAAGGGCTGGAATGAAGGGGGAGAGGGCTCCTGATAAGGATATTAAAGGTACTATCAGGGGTTATTTTGAAGCATATAAAGTAGAGATTGGTATAGAGTTACCTCCTATCTTCATAAAGCAGAATCTGCAAGGAGATTTGTTTGAGGGATTTAAGGGACCTGAGTGTATAATAAACTGGAAGAGTCCTTTGCAGGTAGCTAAACTGTTAAAATATCTTGGTTTTGACCTTATGGTTAAAGATAAGGATACAGGAGAATTAACAGAGAGTACCAAAGCAGAAGTTATAGCTTCACAATCAGATAAGTCTACAATATCCTACCTCTATATAAGCTATAAGGAAGCCACTAAGGTTACCTCTACTTATGGTGGGAATGTATTAAAGCAGATAAATCCTGTGTCAGGCAGGATACATACTAAATTCCACCAGTTAGGTACAGATACAGCCAGACTTAGTTCAGGAGGAGAAGATAAAGTTAATAAGCTGAAGTATCTTAATTTCCAGAACTTTCCTGCTGATGCAGAGACAAGGGCTTGTTTCATTGCAGCTAAAGGTAATAAATGGATATCAAGGGATTATAATGGACAGGAGAGCAGAATTATGGCTGATGTAACTAATGATCCTGCTATGATTGAGTTATTTAATCATGGTTGTGGAGATGTGCATTCCCTGGTAGCTAAGATGACCTTTCCTGAGATAATAGGAGATTGTCCTATAGAGGAAATTAAGGAGAAGTTCCATGATCTCAGAAGCAGAGTAAAATCTGAAGTAGAGTTTGCTATTAATTATGGAGGAAATGCTGATACTATACATATGCAGTCTGGTAAACCAAAGGATGAATGTAATCAGATATACCATAATTATATGAGTGGCTTCAAGGGTATAGCTACCTATCAGAAGAAACAGAGGGAATTTGTTATGGCTAATGGATATATCCTTATGAATCCTAAAACAGGTTACAGGGCTCATATATATGATTATAATATCCTGTCTGGTATAAAGAACAGATTTAACAGTGAGTTCTGGGATACTTATAAGATGCATAAGGGTAAGCAAACTAAGATAGTTCCTATTCAGGTATTACAGCAGCTGTATAAGAGATTTGCAGAGGGAGAAAGTATTGACAGGCTTGCAGGGGTATATTATTATAAACAGAAGAAAGGTAACAAGGAAGAGATGGCTTCTTTTCCACTTACAATATCCGATGTATATGTGTACCCTGTAAAGTACTACTTCAGGAGAAAATCAACCTCAGAGAAGCAGGCTATTAATTACCCCTGTCAACATACTGGGGCAGTGATGTTCAAACTGGCTTCTATATTCCTTTGGGATTATTTACTTGAGCATGACCTTATATTTAAGGTTAAGCTTTGTATCCCATCACATGATGAGTGGAATGTAGAGGTACCAGAAGAACTAGCTGATGAAATAAATGAAGTATTGGCAGATTGTATGGAAAAAGCAGGAGCATTCTTTTGTACCAAAGTAAGATTATTTTCTGAAGGTGCTCCGGCAGATTATTGGATTCATTGATGGAGTTAGTTATTATATTTCTTATAATGGTAGGGGTATGTAGTGTGCCTCTACTGTTATTTAATAGAAACAGGAAAGATATCTATGTAGATATAAAAACTGAAATTAGATACAGGATATTACATGAAGCTAAGATGTGGAACTCAGCTAATGGTATATGGGTTGAATCCTGGGTGTACTATAATATAAGGACAGGGCGCATATATACCATGGATAAAACTGAATTTCTTAGGAAGTATATATCCTTAAAAGAGTATGAGAAATGGAAGAAATAAGAAGAGGAGACAGGTTTAAGTGTATTAGGAATGTGGTAGATGCCTACTCACCTAATATCGTAAGATATTATGCTGGATCGGAGTATACTAGTGATAAGGATGGTTATATTACTGACCTTAGTGGTCAGGCTAATGATTGGTCAGAAGATGAGGAGTGGAAACAGTTCTTTGTAAAAGTAAACGGTTCTATTAAACCTGCCCATTATAATAATAGTAGTGTGAGTTGCATTGATGCTATGGAGGCTGCATGGGGTACAGAGGTTGCAAAGAACTTCTGTATTGGTAGTGCCTTCAAATACTTATGGAGGCATGATAAGAAATATCCTGATAATAAGAAAGAAGACCTCATGAAGGCTAAGGAGTTCTTAGAGATATGGCTAAAATTGGATAAAGATGAAGCTTAAATTATATTCTGCCGTGCCTACAGGTCTTTTTGAGAGTGGTATGGCTATTGTGGCAGCCAACAGTAAAGAAGAGGCCCTGTGGTTATTAAAAATTCATGATTTTGGCAAAGGGTTTAGAGGCTTTGGCTTAAAAGAAATGAAGGGATGTTTTTTAGAGGGGGAGGATGTAAAACCTTATATAATTGAAATGGCATTAGATGTGTACTAGTTGTAATTGTACTGACCCAAAAGATGAGGTTGTAAGAGGATGTGCTCCTAATGGAGCTTTACAGCTTTGGGTATTAGAGTTTGAGGTAGAGAAGTATGGTAAAGGCTGTGCTATGTGTAAAGCCTCTTCTTCTCATGAAGCTGAGGTATTGTTGAAGAGGAATGGAGTATATAATGGGACTCCATGGTTATATAAAGTAACCAGAATAGAGCAGGTTATAGTTCCTCCATGTAATGATCTTATGGCAGAGCAGGTAGTAACTTTTGAAGAAGTATGCCCAGGGGGATAAAGAAATATACTTACAAAGAGTTTGTCAGGGTGCTGGTAGCTAATGGGTTTTCTTACAATAGGAGTAGGGGAGATCATGATATATATACAGATGCAAATGGTAGGCATATTAGTGTGCCTACCAGAATTGCATGTGTTATAGCCAGAAGGCTTATCAGGGAAAATAACCTTATTGAAGATGTCAAGGCCATCAAAAAAAAATGTAAACATGAATAGCAGATTAAATGAAATACTTAATGGTTTAGATAAATGGAGGAGTATGTGTGAGGACTATGATAGCTTTGGGAAAAGTTGGCTAAAGCTGCAAAATTCCTTTACTCTTACAGTTCAAGCTAGATCTAGAGATCGGGATACCAATAGTATATCTTATGCAGTGAGTAATAAGCTCTTAGATACTATTATAAATAAGCTTTTTAGAGAGAAGTATTTGCCACTCTTGGTAGAAGAGATAGATGATTATGCAAAAGCTTATGTGAAGGAAAAATCTAATAAGACCCAGGATTTGTTAGTAGAGTTATTAAAACTATCAGCTAACTATATGAAAGATGAGTGAAAATGTACCATTAGGGGCAGATCAGGATAGCAGGGCTCCATGGTATCCTGATAACAACTACTACCCTCCTGAGACTGTTATGGTTAGAGGGACAGTAACCTGTAGTATTGATACTGCTATTGACACTATATATCCTGTAGAAAATGATGAACTATTTGATGATTTCCAGGAACAGGTATTATCCCTGAAAGATATAGCTTTGATTCTGCTTAATGATGTTGACTATAACCCAAAGAGGAAAGAAGAGTTCAGGAAGATTATAAATAGTTGGAAGTGTGAATCTATAGAAGTAGAGAAGTTATGAAAGATAAATTAGGAAATGAACTGTATGTGGGAGACTTAGTGGCTTATATTGCACTGTATAAAAAAGATCTTAGGGTAGGAAAGGTAGCACATGTGTATCCTGAATCTGTGGATGTAGCAATGGCTCCAAATGGAGTGGGAACTATAAGGAGAACAGCTAAAAATGTAATCAAGGTGCAAAAGCCTGAGGAAGTAGTTGCTGATAGTTAAATTATTCTGATATGAAGCTTGAAGATAAAATATATAATGGGGGACCCCTGTCTGAGGATGAATTGCAGGAAGCTATTGATTGTTATGAAACAGATAGGGTAGAAGGCAATGATAGAAGGTGGACTCGTACTATACAGTCTATTTTGGCAATTAAGGATAAACTTTTCTGTGTTGAATGGGAACAGGGGTTAACAGAGAATCAACCTAATGAGTATTGTAATCAGCCCTATGAAGTTGAGAGGGTTGAGAATACTCAAGTTATTACTGTCGTATCTTATAAAAAGAAAGTACTGTATGAAACTGATAAGACCAAGTTGTGAAATAGTAGAGCAGGGTATTACTCTCTCTGATTTATATTGCCATATAGAAAGGGCAGGAAGGATATGTTATAAATCTGAGCCTGAGTATAAATGGTATAGTCAAGACGGGGAATCTAGTATAAGAGGGAATGAAAGGGTTACACAGGAGCTGAAAGATAAGTATCCACTAAGAGGAGAGAATCTTTCTGCCGAAGGATTTGTGAAAAGATTAATAAAGTCAGGACATTTATCTGTACTTGAACATGGTACTGTATATCTCAGAATTCCTATAACCTATGAGACTTCATACAGGATAGATAACTATATAGATAATCCTTATTCTAAGGCAAAGATCGGAACATCTGGTGAGAAGTGCTATTATGTAGTAACAAACCTTAGAGTACTTGTAGAACATGATTGGCTTGATGACTTACAGTATCTCTGTGATCCTACAGACTACCATGAAAGGAGGATTAGTGCACATCTTATATGTGACAGAGGAGTTTCTCATGAGCTTGTAAGGCATAGACTAATGTCCTACAGTCAGGAAAGTACAAGATATTGTAACTATAGTAAGGATAAGTTAGGTAATGAACTTACTTACATTATCCCTTCTCATCTAAATCTTAGTGAGGGTTACTATTCATGGATGGATAACAATCCACACGTCTCTGCTGGGGGTGATATTCAAGAATATGGATGGGATGATTGTCCTAATGTGAGTATGAAAGATACAGATGGTTGTTACATCCCTGTAAGATATTTTACACCAGGCGTAGAGACCTTCCTGAAAGGCTTGCAAATAGCAGAAAATTCATATCTTGAGTTAGTAGAAGACTCTGGTTGGACACCTCAGCAGGCAAGAGCAATACTACCTAATGCACTGAAGACAGAGATAATGGTTACTGGTTTTGTATCAGACTGGAAGCATGTATTCAGATTAAGAACCTTTAAGGCTCTTACAGGAAAACCTCATCCAGATATGGAGACTCTCATGAATTCATTACTGGATAAGTTTGCTTCTAAAGGCATAATAGCATATAGGGAGCTTTGATGTGATAGCATCAGGGCTCTATTATACCCTATATTAGCCTTCCTATCAATAAATTATTTAATATTGTGTTATATGAGAGATGATATAAAAATATCTATTCCGGAGGGATATACTCTTGATCCATCAAGTACTAGTGATCAGATTATATTGAAAAGGTCTCTTAAATTAGACGTAACTTATGAATGGTTAGTACGGGATTGGTTACTCAGGAAATCTGAATCTGTGCCAATGTATTACATTTATAAGCAAAGTTCTTCCCCTATGGAGGTAGATCCTAATATGTCACTAGGGAATTTGGAATCCCTAATGCTATCTTTGAATAAAAACAACCTTGAGGCTATACAGGCTTTAGCTAGGCTATTGTTACTAAGAGATTATTATAATGATGGGTGGAAACCTAATTGGGATGATCCTGTTGAGCCTAAATATTGCGTAGAGATGAATAAGCTTAATGGAGCAATTATGTGTTCTTGCTGCAATGTAGCTAACAGGCTATTTCATTTCAGAACTGAGGAGTTGGCCCGTGCCTTTATATATAACTATAGAGTAGACTTAAACAAATACTTTAAGTTATATTACACTTAAGCAATGTTAAACAAATAGGTAACTATGTAGGGCTACAAACCTATGCATAGTTACCTACCAACCATTAAAATATATGAATAATACTGACTTTATCTCCGATAAATATACTGAATTTATTACACAATTGCAGCTAACTCGCAGGTATCTTGCGGCTACTGAAAAGGATATTGATGATATTATCAAAAGTGTTGAAGAGAATGCTCGCTATAACAAGGTTTCACTTGGAGATGTTATTATGAGAGATTACTCTGTCTTGAGTCCAGGGCAAGCTAAGGATAGAAAGGAAGATGTCTTAGGTATGGTATTTCAGGCTGAAGGTGATTGTATCAAGTTAATAGCCCCTGAATGTGCTCCTGCATATCTGGCTTTTAGAGAAAAACCAGGTTTAAGCCCCGAGGGCTCTCTACCATGTGATTGTATTGATGAAGCATTACTGGATGTAAAAGGTAAGCTTAATACAGAAATACTCAAAAATACAAATGACTTCTCTGATAAGCTATACCCAGCAGTCAGTTATTGTTTAAATTATAGCAGATTCAAGAGTGATAAGGGAAATTGGTATCTGCCTTCTTTAGGGGAATTGAATGTAATCTCCTATTATAGATTAGATTTAAATGAGACTCTAAAAAGTTTGGGCTTTAGTGTTTTGGATAACAGTTGGTATCTCAGCTCCACTGTGACTAAATCTTCAGGTATATTTGGAGTTGAGTTATATAAAGGTGTTGTGAGTATCTGTAGTATAGATTATGTAGGGAGAGTACTCCCTTGCCTATCCATTAAGCTGTAAAATAATAATTAACAAATAAATAGTATCATGAGGATTCCTGTACCAAAAGGTTACCAGATAGACTATAGTAATTGTAGTGATGAAGAGGTTGTCTTTAAACCTAAGTCTGATGTTGTTACCAATGTTGATGAGGCTCTTCATCATCTAAGTGAGGTACGTGGGCTAAAGAATATATTTATGCCTACTGAATATGGAAGAGTCCAAAGTGTCTCAATAGAGGTTCCTTCCCTCCCCTACAAAGCTCTGTTGTGTACTACTATGAGTCAGGCAGAAGCCATTATATGCCTGACCAGATTATTACTTTACAGAGATGTAGCCAATGGAGGATGGACTCCTGATTACAAAAGTGGTTCAACTTATTGGGCTATAATATGGGATGCTGGGATAGAGGATGTAAGATTGACAACAACCCCCTTCCCCCCATATACTTACATTTGAATGCTCTAAAATAGCTTCTAAGTTCTTAGAGAAACATAGGGAAGCTATAAGATCATTCTTTAGTTTGATCCCCGGAGTTTTCTAGTTAAGTAGCAGAGGTAGTCCTCTGCTATTTTTTTTTTACTGTTAAGGATTTAATTTGACCTTACAGAATAAGCTCTTTAATAGCTTGCTATTTAAGAAATTAACCTCTATATTTGCAATTAAAACTAATAATTATCTATAAGGAATGAATAGATGTTTAACAAATAACTCATTAATAACTTCCCTTGCTAATGAAATGAAAGGAGAACCTATTGAAGTGGTAAAGGGGCTTATTGAGTTATGGCAAGATAAAAATAATAAAGACTGGGATACTTACCCTACTCCTGAGGAGTTACAGCAGTTCAAGGCAAAACTGAGAAAACCTGAAAATATTATGCCTCAAGAAGGTGAGTTATCCAGTGCTTTTAAAACTCCCAGATTATCCAGTGTGGAGGAGCAGGCTAAGGTGTTCCTTACCTTTGATGGGAGAACAAGGATGGATAGGGTGAATCTTATAGCAAGATTGTTTAGTAATGAAATAGACTATGCATTACAGGAGCATGATGACACACTGAACAGGAGGATTAAAGATGCAGAGAGGGAAGGGGATTCAATAGCTCTTGAAGAATTAAAGAAGGAACTGGAGTCTCTTGACAGGTTTAATATCATTAAGGCTTATACTCCTGCCGGGTTATTTATGAGGGTACAGAATATCTTCAATAACTATGTTCAGGATACTGAGGAGAACAGAATACAATCAGAACTTAATATAATCAATAGTAAAAGGGGGTCAGAGAAATATAGTGATGAGCAGAAGTACTTGGTTGCAAAACAGAAAGCCTTATATAAAACTATTGAGTACCAAAAGGTTCTGGATAACTTCAGGGCTCTTGCAGAAGAAGCAAGCAGTATACTTATATCTACAGAAGGTATAAGGGTGGATCTTAATTATCTTGCTCCCAAAGATGGGGATCTGAATAGTGATACTCCAGAAGGAGATAGTGTCCTTGATGAATTATCTGATGACTTCTCTTTTGAAGAGATGGTTAAAGAAGGATGGATGAGTAAAGCCAATCAGGTAAGTAACCATGATAGTCTCAGCCAGGCAGTAAGAAAGGCTATTATGTCTATACCAAGACTGAATCATAAGGGTAAGGCAGAGAGGGATGATTTAGGATTCCTAAGGTATCTTGATGCAAGCTATGTACATGCAACCCTTATTAATGAACTAAGGGACATGGTTACTTCAGAGGATATGCTTCCTTTACTTGACAAACTGAGTAATACTAAAGTCTGGGTTAAACAGGTTATAAATAAACTTGAAGGAGACCCTGATCTGTTCAGTCAGTTCTATCAGGATTTTAGAAAAGACTTCCTTAACTACTGGATTCAGAAGAGAAGGTTACAGGCAGATGGTACTTATAAGATACAGACTATCTCTATTAATAAACCTGAAGGAACTTCATATCTTCTTGACAAGTGGAGAGATAATTATGAAGGAGGTATTACCTTTGATGATGACAGTATATATAACAGTGATGGTAAGATAATTATTGATAATGCCAGGAAAGGGTTAAAACTTACAGAGTCTCTCAATAATAAACTTGCTAATCTGTCTTTTGACCAGAAGGTTGATACTATAAAGGAAGAGAGTACCTGGAGTACTATCAATAAGCTGTTACATATGGTTGGTATAGATCCTAATCAGGGTCTTCTATTGGATGTACTCACCAATAGTGAAGGAAAGGTAAAATCTTCTTCAGATCCTGTTACTTCCCTACTAACTGATTTACATGTTATCTTTAGTGGGGTTAGTAAAGGAGATATGACTTCTGAATCTCTTGAAGCTGAGGATAGGGATCTCATTAATATCTATAGTGCAGCATATGGAAATATTGCTACATTAATTGCAGAGGTTACAGAAGATGCTATTGAGAGTAGTGTAAGGGATAATGATAAATCTTATTATAGCCATGTTACTCCTAATTATTTAGGTAAACTGATTAAACAGTTAAAGAATGTATCAGGGGATGATAAGAGGTTTAAAGATTATATCCAGGAAGAGTTTGGTAAATATGACTGGTTCTTTAAAGATGGCAGATGGAGAAGTGACTGGCTCAACCAGATAGTAAATAGCCCTGATATCAGAAAAGGATTAAACCATAAGGTAGTATTAAGTTCAGACAGGACTGCCTATCAGGATTGGGATGATCTTGATTATACTCTGGTATTGCTTACTGAGTATTTTGCAGAACCTACAAATACTAAATCTGACATTCAATGGGCTAATTATCATGTACCTATTTTATCAGATAGTCCTTCTGCTGAATTTATAAGATTCAGGAAGTATACTGATAAAAGTATTGTAGGGGCAGATGGGGAGTACATGAAATATGAAGATATTATCCTTAACAGATTAACTGATCTTGTAAGTCAGGAACTTGACAGAATAGCCTTGGTTAATCAAAGGGATGAAGAGTATCAGAAAGGTAACCCTAATATAACTCCTATTGCTAACTTTGATATTGTAAGGTATAAAGATGGTGAGGAGAAAGGTAAAATAAAGAGTATTGGTGGGGCAGAGTTTAAATTCTTACCAGCCTTGAATGACCTTAGGTTTGAAAATGGGGAGTCCTTCCTTGACAGGTTTCAAAGGATTCAAAGAGATGGTACAGGAGAGGAATTAAGAACTTTTATAAGGGAGAATCTTAGAAGAGTTATAGATAATGAATTTGAAAATACTATTGAAGAATGGTATAAGGTAGGCCTTTTTGATGAAACTAATGGTAAGTATAACTATCTTGATGTTATTGGAGTCTCAGTAGGCCAGTCTGCTAATAATGCTTCTGTATCCAAAGCCCTTCATGAGGCTAAGAAGTTGATGGGAAATGCATGGTCTACAGAAATGGAATCCCTGTTGAGAAAATTTAACAGGAACCTTCCTGTAGATAATAGGGCAGCTATTCCTGTGTTTGACCTTATAAAAGAGCATCTTGATGGAAGGGTTGAGGCCGGAGATATTAGTATGAAGGTACATGATGCTATCAGTAATAATCTGGTAATAAAGAATCCTGCTAAAGATAGATTAAGGGAATATTTCTGGAATAGTAAATTAGCCACTTCCCAGATTATAGAACTTACTACTACTGATCTTGCCTTCTATGATGGAGTAACAGACTTCCAAAAAAGGTTCAAAGAGGTACATGCTCCTGCATTGAGATTAAATACTAATTCCAAGTATGGAAGAAAGTGGGAAAAGACTATTTATCTCAAGGATAATAAGATAAAATCTTTTGCACTTGATGATATAACTACAGTACTTGATGAGAGGGTAAAAAAGCATGAAATGTCATCAAGGGACAGAGACCTTATACTTAATAAATTCGGGGAAGTAAATGTAGGAGATGCACAGGCTTACAGGTCTTTAAGTTCCTATAGGGCAATACTTGATATGTCAGGACAGTGGACTGATGATATGGAGAATGCCTTTAATAACTTCCAGAAAGGTAACTGGAATATAGCTGATTTTAATATCATATGGCAGACTAAGAAGCCTTTCCTTTACACACAGATTAGTAATTCAAGTGGTATACAAGGATATTCAGATATAAAAACCCCTGTTCAGAATAAGAACTCTGAGTTCCTTTTGCTTGCTATGCATAAATTAATAGCAGGACCTCTGGGAAATTCCTCAAAGCTGGTAGCTATTAATGAGTTTATGGAGGACAAGGGTATAGATGTAGTTCAGTTTGAATCCTCTGTAAAAGTAGGTAAACAGGGAGTAATTGATTTAAATAAGGCTGAGTCGGCCAGAGAAGTCAGAGATATTCTTAATACCTATGCCACACCCAATGGGGTAGAGAATCCTAATGTAGTACATAAAGTTAGCTATGAAGACTATGGTATTCAGACAGCTACTCCTGAACATAGTATTGATGCTGCCCAGTTAGTAGGAACTCAGATCAGGAAGCTTATTACTGCTGATATTGATTCTGGTACTATTATAAATGTTGATGGCAGAAGTATGTCAAGAGATGAATGGTTGAGGATGTATGATGCCATAAATACAGAGAATGTACTACAATCCTATCTTGAGACAAGAGAGATATTCAAGGATGCTAAGAAGGTTGAGGAGGTACTACTTGAAGAAGTAAGAGGTAGCAGAAAGTATGGTGCAGACATGGTAAGAGCTTGTACTTTGGATAATAAAGGAGAGTTTACTATACCCCTGTTTGAGCCTATACAGTCTCTTAAGACACAGAACCTCTTAAACAGTGTTATTAAGAACAGGATTACTAAGCAGAAAATAAGGGGAGGTGCATTAATACAGGTATCAAGTTATGGTCTTACTAAAGATCTTAATATAGTATTTGAAGGAGAAGGGGAAAATAAAAGAATCAAGTACCTTGAGTGCTATATGCCTGCTTATAGCAGGAAGTTCTATGAGCCCCTTATGAAATCAGGTACTCATGAACTTGATATAAATAAACTCCCTGAGGACCTTAGGAAGCTTATTGGCTACAGGATTCCAACAGAAGATAAGTATTCTATGGCACCCTTGATGATCAAAGGCTTCTTACCCCAGCAAAATGGCAGTGCTATTATGCTTCCTGCTGATATTACTACACTTAGTGGTAGTGACTTTGATGTTGATAAGATGTACATTATGCTGCCTGAGTTCAATATAGTTCCCAGGTATAATAAATCACAGTTTATTGATGATCTTATCTCCAAACTAGCTAATGGTAGGACATTATCCCCTGAATATATTAAGGAACTGAAAAGCAATATAGAGGATGCTATTGATGAGGGAAGGACTGCTCCTGAAGGAAGTAATGACTACAATATATGGAGGACCTGGCAGGCAAATAAAAATAAGTATAGGGTAGCTCAGAAGGATAAAATAGAGAAGGTAAAATATGACTGGAGTAAAACTCTGGCAGAAAATAGTCTTGCAGCAAGGAATAATCTCCTTATTGATATGATATGGGGTGTCCTTACTAATAGTGACACTGCATCAAAAATCCTTAACCCAGGTGGATTTGACTATGCTAAAAAAGCAGGAAGAATCTGTACTATACTTAGAAATGCTAAAGAAAGTAATCTCAGGAAAGAGTTAGGAGTAGAAGAAAGTAAATCTGTATATGATGCCCTGAGTAAGCTTGACCTTGAAGATCTGAATAAGATTGCAAAAGAATACAGGGAAGATCTTGATCCTTTAAATCCCAGGACACAGGTTATCTTACATCAGCAGAATATGACTGGTGCTAATATGATTGGTCTGTATGCTAACCATAATGCCAACCATGCTTTAATACAGCACACTATGCTTGGTGTGGATACAAAGAATGGGGCATTCAGGTTGGATGGTAAGAAGCTTACTTCCTTACATGAAGTCATCAATGATAATAAGGAATTCATATCAAAGAATAATGCTAATTTCCTGGCTGCTTCTGTAGATAATACAAAGGACCCTATCCTTAAAGCATTGAATCAGAATATGCTTACAGGAGATCCCAGTATGTTATTATCAAGATTAGGATATAATCCTATTATTATAGGCCTTCTTATGAACCAGCCTGTAGTAAGGGATATAACTACTGCCTATTTCAGGGACAGAAGATTAGGCAAAGATGGCAGTATAGACCTCGTACTTGAAGAGTACAGGAAAAATGCTTCTATGATGGGTGAAGTTACTTATAGTAACTATATCAATAATAACTTCTATGCCTATGAACTGGCTGATAACATACTAATGGAGAAAGAGATAGAAGACCTTGAAGATGTTACTGATATTTCTGTATCAAAGAGAGTTAAATTTTATGAGAATCAGGTAGCTGTAGGTATGTTATTTAAGAGAATATCCAGTACCTCAGATGTTTTGAGCCAATTAGTTCAGGCTACAAGGTCAGATACTCAGGGAGGGGCAGCAGGACCTACTATTGCAGATACACAGAATAAACATCAGAAAGTAGCAGACTTTATTGAACAGGTTGTAACCTCCCCCAGATCCCCTCTTACAGAAGCTTCAGTTATACTACCACTTAATATCTCAGGAAAGACTGAGGATGATATAAGGAGGATGTTGCTGGAATCTCCTTTGCCTTATTTACAAGCATTTTATACATTAGGTGTATCTCAGGCACAGGATATGTTAAGTAATTACTATCCGCAGTTTAGTGATTCTTTTGAGAAAGTGCTTGATGGGCTAAGGAATTATGCAAGAAGGAGAAGGCTGAATACTAAGACTATCAATAATATCTATAATGATCTTCTGGCATATATAATGTCTAAGACAGAGTTCTTTGGTAATGAGCTTGTTATGGATTCAAATAAGGAGGGAGCAGAATATGTATCTTCAGCAGAGAAGAGAAAAGAATTTATAAATAACTTTCCTTCTTACTTCCTTAAAGTAGTAGGAGAAAATGCAGATATAGCAGAGCTTGAGTTTATAAAGAGATTATCTGTACAGAAGGCTAACAGAACTAATCCAGTAGATACTATAGTATTCAGGAATGTAGGTCAGTTAACTCCTTTATTAAGGGAGAAGTACTCAAGAGATTGGACTAACCTGTTATATATGGGTGAAGAAGCACAGTCTTTAGCACTTAATTTATTAAGGTACAGCTATTATAGAAATGGTTTTGCTTTTGGTCCTAATACCTTTATACATTTAGCTTCAGTAATAATAAGACAGACTGTACCTGATTATATAAGTACCCTGAGAAGTCTTCTTACTACTCCTGATGATTATACACAGTTTATAGACCAATATGTCTATAATCACCTTGATAACAGACAGCTTGTTCCTGAGATACCTAAGGATTCTTCTATAAGGTTTGAGGATAAGGATGGGAAACCCCTTGACCAGATCACTATAACTATAGATAGTAAATCCAACATATCAGACAGGAAGGCAATCAGGGAAGTCCTTGGTGAGGATGAAGATGGTAATACTATATATGACCTGTTTAATTATATTACCAGAAGGGATAAATCAGGCAACAATATATATTACAGGAAAGGAGAGATAAGCAGCCAGTTAATTAACACAGCTACCTATAACAGAATAGATCCTCTTGGATTTAAGAATAGTTTTATAGAGTATGAATATGGTAAGGATGTCAGTGAACTCAAATCTGTTATATCAAAGAATGACAGGAATTATCAATCTGTAGATACTACTTCCTATGAAGAGGCTGATATAGATTATGATGATATACCTGCTTTTGATTTTAAAGACTTTGTATCCACTAAAGAGATAGCAACTGAGGCCTTTCAACAAGTGTATAATGAATCTCCTGAAGTTAATAATGGTAAGAGTAATGATATACTCTCTATAGAACCTAACCTTGATTACAGGGATGCTAGTAACAATCCTTTGTGCTTGGCTCCTGATGTATTTGAATTATAGTATATGGCAGAAAAATGTTTAGCAGGTACAGGTATTCCAACTGTACTTAATAAAAAAGGTGAAGAAGTAGAAAGCAGGTTATTTAAAGACCTGCTTTCCCTTACCACCAGAGAAGAGGCAACAAAACATTACCTCAGGACTAAAAGTAGTTTCTTTATTAACACCTGGAATCCAAAGTTAACCTTAGATGAGAATGGGGAGCCTACCTTAGCCAGCCTTCTTGAGAAAACTAATCTTAGTGATGCTATTGAAAATGGTAAAGTATTAAGGAAACTCAATAAGGATATAGGGTATTACAATAAGCAGGGCAAAATGAAGTTATATACTTATGATGGGAAAAATTATGATATGCTTACCCAAAAGGCTATCCAGTTTAATACCCAATCAGAGTATAGGAGGGATTATGTGGCTATTGTGGACAAAGTCCAGGATAATGAAAGCCATAGGACTTTCCTCAGCTTATCTGTCAAGGCAAGAAATAAAATGAATAGTATTACTTCTGATAATATGGAGTATAACTATAAACTTAATACCAGGTTAAAAGAGATTCTGGCAGCTAATGGTATAGCTATAGGAGCCCTGACAGACCTTGAAGAAAGAAGAGGAGTTGCAGGAGTCACAGACTTTAGTCAGGCAAGGGATGCTGCTACAGGTATCATTGAGTTGATAAGACTTGCTGATGGTGTAAAAGGTGAGAAGGCTTTACCTGAGGAATTTGCACACTTTGCTATTGAAGCCATGGGGGATAATCCACTAATAAACAGGTTGGTTAATAATCTGGCTAATAATGGACAGCAGAAATCCTTGGTGAAGAGTATAATACTTATAGTCTTTTATATGAAGGTAATGAGGCTAAACTAGCTAAAGAAGCTGCTGGTAAATTATTAGCCAAGCACCTGCTACTACAGGAGGATATACCTTCATCAGGATATAAAAACCTCCTTGAAAGAGTCATAGAGGCAGTAAAGAATTTTCTAAGGGGTATAAGTGCCAGTCAGATACAAAAGGCTCTCCTAAGGGCAGACAGTGACTTTGCTTCACTGGCAGGTGATATACTTACAGGACAGCTTGATGAAGCTATAGATGTGGAAAACATTACATCTTCTGATCTTTACTATAGTACTAAGGAGAGGGTAGACAGGGATAATAAGTTACTTAAGGACATCATGGATAATGAATCCAAGAGACTTAAGATTTATGAAAAGAGAAGTGCCAGCAGCCAGTTTACTGCTAATCAGAAGTTATTAATAGAAAGATTGGAACTTGAACTGGAGGAGAATAATGCTATAGAGGGTATATACCTGTATTCTGAGAATGCCCTTAATGAGCTAAAGAAGGTAAAGGACAGACTTATAGCATTAAGGAGCACTCCTGCTTCTAAAGTCAATGAAAGGGCTGCTGTACTTAGGGATATAAGGAACTATCTATATAGTTACAAGAGGATAAATGATAATGTCAGGGAAGCCCTCAGAGATGAGGAGATGGAGGCTGATAACAGATATGGGGAAAGGGTAAGGATAGTAGTAGATAATATTAATAATCTGCTAAGTGACCTGTTTATAGATTATAATAAGGTATCCATGCCCCTGTTTGTGGATTTCATTAAGCCTTTCCTTGGTGACAAACTTGTGGTTCCCTTTGGTAAGTATCAGGGCAAAGAGCTGAAGGCAGAGGAACTTATAAAGGTAGCTGAAAAGGATATTTCCTTCTTTGACAGATGGCTGGATAGTATGGCAGACAGTTCTGACTATATGCTCAAACTTATGGATCAAGCTGTTAAAAAGAGTAAGGAAAAGGCAAGACTGGAGACCATAAGAATAAAGAAAGCATTGCAGGCTGCTGCTATAAAACTTGAACAGGTAGGGATAAAAGATACTGAGTGGATGTTTGAGAAAGATAGCAAAGGGAATAAGAGTGGTAACTACATTTCCCAGATTAACCATGCTATGTTCAGGGAGAGAATGAGAGAGATGTATGCCAGACTTAATGATAAGTATGGGAGAAATCCTGTAGGAGAAGACCTGATTAACTATAATAAGGAGAGAAAAGAGTGGTTTGAAGCCAATATGGAGGTAGTAAATGGTGTCAAAAGACCTAAACTATCCATGTATGAAAGTAAGGAATTTAAAGCCCTCAATAGTGCCCAGAGAGAATTCTATAATTCAATTATGGAAATTAAAGCAGATCTGGATGCATTACTTCCTGAGAACTATACTACCCTGAATAGTGCTGTTAAGATAAGAAAAGATCTTCTTGAGAGAATTAAGTCTTCCAGTGATGTGAGTTCTGCTGTTAAGGAGGTTTGGGAATCTATGAAGGATGAGGTAGTAAGAAGGGCAGATGACTCTGACTTTGGTACTAAATCTGGTATTGTGGATTTTGAAAACAGGGAGGTACAGTTATTGCCTATATACTTTACCAAGCTTAGAAAAGGAGAGAGTGCCAATGATATATCCACAGATATAGTATCTACCCTTACAGCATATGCTTCTATGGCTACTGACTTCAATGAGATGAATAAAATTGTTGATGTTCTTGAAGTGGGCAGGGATCTTCTTAGAGAAAGGGAAGTTGTACAAACTGAAGCTGGTTCTCCTTTAGTAGAAAGCTTTAAGGTGATGGGAAGAAGAATAGAGAAAGTACTTACTAGAAGAGGAGATAAGACCAGATTCCTTGAAAGGCTTAATGATTTCTTTGAGATGCAGGTGTATGGAAGATACATGGCAGATGAAGGCAGTTGGGGTAAGTATGATAAAGCTAAACTGGCTAACCTTGTTAACAGGATGACTTCCCTCAATAATCTTGCATTAAACCTGTTATCAGGAGTATCCAATGTTGCTACAGGTAAAGTGATGATGAGAATTGAGTCTTTTGCAGGGGAGTTCTTTAATGAAAAAGATACTATAGCAGCAGATAAAATATATGCAAAGGCTATGCCTGATTTCCTTGCCCAGATAGGAGACAGGGTAAAGACCAATAAGATGTACTTATGGGATGAACTCTTCAATGTGATGCAGGAATATGAGACTGAAGTAAGGGAAGTTAACTTTGACAGGAAGACATGGTTCAGCAGGATGTTTGGGACATCTGCATTGTTTGTACTAAATAATGCAGGTGAGCACTGGATGCAGAACAGAACCTCTTTAGCACTGGCAAATGCTTATAAAATGAAGTCTCCTGATGGTAAAATAGTAAGTCTTTGGGATGCTATGGAGGTGAGGTATATTGATCCCTCAAATAAGAAGCTTGGGGCTAAACTGGTCTTAAAAAAGGGATATACTAAAGCTGATGGGAGTGCATTTACACAGAATGATATTATTAAATTTACCATAAACTTGACAGAAGTGCATTTCAAAGGTTAGCTGTAGGTAGACTGGCTATAATGTTCAGAAAATGGATTAAACCATCACTGAACAGGAGATTTAAATCTGTCAGTTATAATTTTGACCTTGAAGCATGGACTGAAGGGTACTATAATACTACAGGTAGATTTATGCTGGCATTAATGAATGACCTCAGGAAGGCCCAGTTTGATATAGCATCAAGATGGGGAGAAATGACTACTACTGAGAAGGCTAATGTAACCAGAGCATTGACTGAAGTTGCACATTTCCTTACTGTAGTAGCACTTATTGGATTCATAGACTGGGATGATGACAGGAGCAGACCTTGGTTGGCAAAGATGATAGAATATCAGCTAAGAAGACTATATACTGAATTAGGTGCTTTATTACCTTCTACTACTATGCTTACAGAAGGATTGAAGATCCTTAAGTCCCCTGCTGCTGGTATTAATACAGCAGAGAAGGCTATGAACCTTCTTGATCTTATAAGTCCATGGAACTATGAGTTGTTTAATGGGGAAGATGCTATATTGCAATCAGGTCCCTATGAAGGTAAGTCTAAGGCACAACAGGCATTCCTTAAATCACCACTGGCTCCTATGTATAATACTGCAATGAGAGCTATACATATTGAGGACCAAATACCTTTCTATAAACAATAATCACAAAGAGTAGTAGAAATACTACTCTTTTTTTTAACTAAAGCAATATGGGATTTATAAATAATAACATAGTCAGCAGGGAGAACATGCAGGTCTTTAAGGATTTAGGTGAGGACCTCAGTTCAGCTTATTTCTGCTGGGTAAGCCATGATGGTGAACACTGGGATATTGAATTAAATGATGACCGGTGTATTAAAGATAACTATGAGTTTGTAGAATTTGCTTATGATGTAACATATTTTCTGGATAATCTTCCTGAGTATATTGAAGTAGGTAATATAAAGTACTATCTCTCTATCACAAAGGATTCAGTAATGTATATATCAGAGGATGATCTGGTTATGATGAATATTAAAGGTCTACTTAAAGAGTGTTTGTTTTATGCATATAAATCTATAGCAATGGTACGTGCCTTTGGTAGTATATAATAGTAAAATTAATAAATAACTTACATGAAATGGAGATAATAAATTATATATTTGCTGGTTTAATTAGTGCTGTCTGCCTATTATTCATAGCAGTAATGATAATACTTCTCATAAAAATGCTCAAGGACGAGTGAGAAAAGAAAAATAGGGTAAGGTTATTGACCTTACCCTAATAAAAAATTTCTGCCTGAAGTCTAGGAAATACACCTTATAGCCTGTTTCTTCTCTGAGTCAGAGATCCTAGACCATTGTTCTGCTGTCCATCCTTTATTCTCCAAAGCTTCTCTAACTTCAGTATTCAGGTTACTGAAATCTTCAACACTATCTTTAGCTCCTTCATACAGGCTGGGTACTGTATAGTTGGAATTATTATAGTGTCCTTCATTAATATTCCTGTAATACTGTATCAGGGAGGGTTTAAGAGCCTTCCAGTTAGTTATCTTAGCAATTAGTTCCTTAAAGAAGTTTAGTAGCTTAGATCCAAGATTTTGATGGTCTTTGCTCATTACATATTCCCTGAACCCTTCAGCCATTCTTTCCTCCAGTTCTATATTACTTAAATCCCCATAGCTGCTCCTGGCTTCCCCTAGTAAAGCCTCTCTCTCCTCAGGACTTGTCAATAACTGAAATACTGCATGGAAAGCCTCATGATATGTAGTTCCTTCAGCAGCTATATCACTAAGTGTAATGATACCATCACTAAACTGACCCCATGCTAAGGCCCCTGTCCTTCCTACTTTTATTAATCCTTTGGTGACTTTTAACCTCTCATTGTCACTTAACTGAGGCAGTACTCTCTTAATCCATTCCAGTTCTTTTTTACTATCCCATACAGGTCTTGAGTCACTATCTACTTTTCTCAGTACAAACTCATCTTCAAACTCATCATCTACAACACTTATAGCTTGTTCCTTAGCTATAGTTCCTGCTGCTCCTCCTATTGACTGGTTTATAGTAGCAGGTGTAACAGGAGTATCTATCTCCACAGGTTCATGAGATATATTCATTATGATAGTATCTTCACTGGCCAAAGATTTCATCCTGTTAGGATTACCAGATAAGAGTCTCTTAATTTGTTCTTTAGCTTCTTTCTCGGAATAAGAGAGGAGGGCATTCTTTATTAACTTGAATGTAACCCCATTTTCAAATACTGCATAGAAATCATTTAATGCAGGATGTGGTGTACCTTTGCCATAATCATCACTCATGATAGGGACTTTAGTCATCCATACATTAACCCCTTCTATATCTCCTACATAAGAGAGATACCCTGAGTGCAACTTATTATCCATTAAGTAGAACCCAGGTCTGCTATCTTCCAATGAATACTCAGGAAGCAGATTATTTATATAAGGTTGGGTCTCCAATGAAGGCTCAAAGATAGGTGAAGTTTCCTGTATTTGCAATGGGGCATCCACCTCATACTTCTTAAAGGCATTTAATATATCTTCATCAGACATATATAAACCCTTAGAATCAGACTTTACAAATTCAGATAAAGGATTTGTTCCTACTGGAACATCAAAAGCAGGTTCACCTACAGGTTTATTATTTTCATCATAGGCTTGTTCTATATAAGAACTTCCTTTCTCAACCTTCTTTACTGTGCCCTTTTCATAGTAAGTAACAGACACTTTAACCCCCTTATCTGTTGTAACAGATTCTGTAGATTTTACTTCTCCCAGCCTCTTATATTTATCATTTCTGTCACCAAATCCCAGGTCACTTGGAGTAATCACTTTTTTAGATAATACAGAAGAGGGCCTTTTTCTGACTTCACTTCTGATAGGAGGTTTCTGAACATAACCAGCTAATGGAACATTAACTCCAGGATCATAGGTTAATCTTATACCTTTCTCCCTGGTTACCTTACTTACATTATTCTCCTTATTATACTCCAATACAAATGGAAGTATAGCTAAGGTACTGATAGGAGTATGGTACTGTGACTCAAACAGGTTTTTATAGGCACTTAATTGCTTGGTATAATAATCTTTCTGACTCATTACCTGAGTAGCAGACTTATTGGTAAAGTAATTTACTTTATGTCCAAATCTGTCTACAAAGTCATAGAAGCTATATCTACCTGTCTTTATATCATATATTTTGAAGTTACCATCACTGTCTACAGATAATATATCAAGTTCCCCTGCTACCCTGCTTCCATCTGAGTATTTCTGAAATACTACTACATTATTAGTGATGAAAGTTTCACCTCTTAATTCAATATTACTCTTGAGTTCTGTAAGTGAATCTATGAGGTTATTAAAAGCCTCCTCAGTAACATTTGAGGGTCTGACAGGCATTTCATTGGAAGTGAAGAATGCCCTTACTACACTATCCACTGCACTCCCTGCCTCAAGAGCCCTCTGGGACTTAGTTTTATTCATACTGTCCCTGATAATATTGACTATGGTATTCCTGCTTCTTACATCAGTTTTTCCTTTATAAGCACTAAGATCTGTATTATAGGTCTTAGATAAGCCGTCAAGGTAGTTATTAAAGGAGTTAATATTACCTATATTATCTATGAGCTTAAGGTCAATATTCTTTAAAGTCTCTGTCTGCTTAGGAGATTCTATCCAGTTACTTCCTATTCTTGAATGTACCCTGTCATAGGGATGATATTGTTCATCATCTTCAAGGATATAGTAGTAGTCACTATCAGTTCTTCCTTTATCTACTTTAGACTGGTTTTCTGCTATAGAATCAATTACTTTCTTACTATCAGTAACAGATATTCTTCTATTCTCCAGTCTCCTTTTGAGTTCTTCTGCTTTACTTCCTTCAATATATGCCCCTGTATTTCTGTCAATCACTCTTCCATCAGGTAATAAGGCAACACCATTAACCATAGTAGCACTGTTTTGGGCACTACCAAAGTTATATTGTATATAGGCAAGGTCTACCAAATTCCTGGGATATTCTGTAAGGGTTCTATTGTTATTATCCCTCACTGTACCTGAAGACAAATCAACATAGTAGGTTTGTTTTCCCATACTAACAGGGGTACCCTGTATAGCCCCTTCTGACCCTCCTACAGGAGTCTCTACTTTTCTTCCTTCTTCAGATTTAACAGAAGCAGGACTCTGTGAATATTGCAGATTTCCTCTTATGTCAAAGTAATCTGTAGTGAACCAACTGCTCTTTACTTCAGCAGAAGTTATATTGGAAGTAAGTACTCCTGAATTCAGTAACATACTATTGTACCCTCCTTTATTAAGCATACCAAGATTAACTTGCAGTGGCAAATTAAAGGATAATAATACATTAAGTATCTCCTGTTTAATAGTATCAAAATTCCTTGGTTGAGTACTACTGGAGGCTTCACTTACAGTATCATCTGCACCTATCTCCCATAATACTCCTTCCTCACCCTTCTGGTTAAGTACTACTGACTTAGTGTCCATTACAGGGAAAGTCTTCCCTTCTACAGTCTCAGTCCTCTTCACTCCATTAGAGTCTCTTAGTATTTTAGAAAACTGTATAGAGTCACCTCCTACCCTTGATACAAAGGCTATATGTACATCCCCAATATAAATACTTCTTCCTAAATCTTCCCTTGCAGCATTAAGGTCTTCTTTGTTAGCAGATCTTGCTATAGCACTTATAGCTTCATCTATCCTCTTATATAAAGGAGTAGAATTTACAACAACATCCTTAGGATCAAATTCCTTCTCATTAAAGTGCTTAATCCTCACAGCAGCAGGACTGTACTTACCAGCAGCATTTGGTATCAGGATATACATTCTACCCTCTTTTCTGCTCATATCAACAGGTTTAATAATCAGACTATCATCTATCCTGCCTCCTGTAGATAAGGAACCATTCTTTATAATACCAAATACAGATTCTCCTGTTACTCCAGGAATATCCTGCATGTTCTGCTCTGTAGTGCCATAGGGTATCTTACCTATCATTATCTGGGATACCCTGGTAGTAGGAGTTGCTATGAACTTATCTTCCTTACTTGTATTATCAAACTCCCTTTTTACAATCTCTATAAGACCTGCCAGTCCTTCATATCTGTCAATAGAATATTCACTTTCATCGATTGATCCTACTATCTGGTTATTCTTTCTGTCTATTATGAATATAGTATGATCATTAAACTCAGGGTCAATCATGAAACCAAGTTCATCTCCTGGTTTCAACTTACCTTCATTGACATAAGAAAAGGCTCCATTATCCCTCAGGTAATTATATATACCATCAAAATTAACCTTATCATTCCTTTCTGCTGCTATTACATTAAAGGGTCTGAAATCCCCCTCTTTGCTAGCCTCTATATGTAATTCTGGTATAGTAGGCCTGTAATACTGCCTTCTTCCCTTCTGTTTATTATCAAAAGAAGTAGTAGTTACTACCTCACTATTGATTAGCTCATTTTCCTTCTTTACTTCTTCAGGAGTTATGTCTGCTATAGGCTCTTCCTCCACCCTTATTTCCCCAATATTAATTGGGTCTACAACTGATGTTTCACTAGCACCAGTTACCTCAGGAGTGGTTACTGCGGTTGTAGTGCCTTTATTATAAGGAACTAAGTACTCTGAAGGAAATCTGGATTTAAAGGCATTATCATTATTAACCTGATTCATAGCCTGTAATAACAGGTATTGTGAGGCACTGAATCTGGTAAGATTTTCATCATCACTGAGAGATTCATCATATAAGGTCTCAGGATTACTTATATATTCAGAGTTAGGGTTGGCAATATCCTGTAAATTACTGGAATTGGTAAGCTGGTTATATAATAAAACCAATGCCCCTTCTTTTACTGTAGGATCAGCATCAGCATTATTCACAGCCTTAAATACACTACTGTAATACTGTGAAAGATCCTTATAATCTTTGGCTAATGCATTATCTTCCTCTATAAGTGTATCAAGAAGTTTTTCCCTCCTCTTAACATCCTCCTCCTTATTAATGGCTTCCCTGAATTCATTAATATTAGTAGCCTCTTCTACAGCTGCCCTTGTTTCAGCTTCACTTCTTTTCTCTTCTTCCTTCAGTACTTTTTCTCTCTGCTTCCTCTGCTTAGCTTCTAACTTATCAGGGTTCATGAGGTAACCTGCATAAGTATCAATAAATTTAGCTCTCTTAGTTGCTATTTTAGCAAGATCATTTACCTGACTTACTATATCCTGCTTATTAGGATCATTGGTAATAATCTTCTCAATAGAGCTTATGAAAGCCTGTGCCTCCTCAGAGTCAGCCATATTATTAATAAGATTTACAGGAGACATAGTAAGGAACTCAGATAGTCTGAATACCTTATCTTCCTCTCTTGAATTCTTGAATTCCTTATCAATAGAAGCATTAAGAACAGCTTGTAATTTATCTTTTATATCCTGATGAAGAGTCTTAAATCTGCCCTCAAGGTTATCTATATTGGACATGTAATAAGTCATCTCTTCAAGACCATCTTCATTAAAGCTATCTCCTAATTTAATTTGCAGATTATTAGATATTTTCCTATACTTATCTACAGCAGCTTTGGTTTCATCAGCCTGTTTCTTTATCTGACTGATTATTTCCTCATCAGTCATATTATCATATACTGATATGCCTGTTTCCTGATTGGTAGTAAGCTGCTTAATCTGCTCTATATCTTCAGGAGATATATTACCAGCTGCCTCAATTGTATCATAAAGATCATTAATTCTGCCAGCTTTTTCAAACATAATCACATCATTAATCAGCTGATTATGTTCTGCATTTTTAAACTCAAAGTTATCATTATTATCAGCTGCTTCATCCATATCCCTTTGATACTTGTTATGTCTTATAGCCGACTGATAATAATTAAGGAATGCAGGAGACTGTATTCTGCTATTAAGCTGACTTACAATAGCATCATTCTGCTCATTCTGTTTCCTTATTTCTGATATATCTTCTTTTATACCACCCTGAAGGTATACAGGAGATTGCAGGCCACCTTCCTTAGTCCTTGTGCTCCTGAATCCAGGAACACCTAACCAACCTGTCAAAGCACCTATAAACCCTTCTTCCCAACCATTAGGATCCCCATAGGTATCAAGGATAGCTTTACCCATAGACTGCAACCAGTCAATAGTCTCTTCTTCTGCATCTGGGTCTATCTTAGCTCCATAAAAATCATTCAATTCTGAAGCATATTTATACCCAGCCATCCTACTGACAGTAGATTGTCCCATTTCTTCAACAGGACCTTCAGCTATACCTTTACCCATTATTTTAAGGGCATTCCTGAATCTGGAAGGCTTTGAAGCAGCATAGCTTATAGTACCATCCTCTGCAACATTTTTAAGTACATTCCCTGCTTTTCTTGCAGTATTAAAGCCTCCTGCATACAGTTTACCAAACTGCCATATATCAGATACAGTAAGTAAAGGTATATTAAGAAGGAAATCTACATTACCCATCTTAGCCCTGTCAAGATTCAGTTTACCAATACCTGCATCATAGTCAAATATTGCTCTAACCCTATCCTGTAACAAAGCTTCACCCTCAGGAGTCAGGGTTTCTATGATATTACCTTCAGGATCTACCTGTATAGTACTTAGCTCAGGAAAGTCCCTTAATAATATTTCCCTTTCATTGGCTTCAATTCCTGCCCTTGTATCATCAAGTTGTTGCTTATGAAGGTCATACCAATCTTTTGAGTTATTGATTGCTTCAATCCTTGCTTCACCTATTGCACCTGAGATACCACCTGTTAACTTGAGTATGGGAGTAGCAGTTTTAAGCCTTCTGGCATCCCTTGCTAACTCCTCAGTGATCTTTACCCCATCTAAGATAAGGCTACCTTCCCTGTAAGCCCTTAATGCTTGGTTAGGATCTAATGGAGTGCCACTTGCTGTTACAGCCCCTTAAAAGCCTGTCTTGCTTTATTAAGACCTAATACCTTTGACATAGCTCCAGACCCTACCATACCACTATAGAAGGCCCCTACTGTAAATCCAAGGTTCTTTAAGAATTTATCCCCAAGAAAGTTAGAAGTAAATATATTGGTATACCATGGATCATTAAGTTCAGCTTCAGTATAGTAATTAGGTAAAGCTTTCTCACTCCACTCATTAACCTGCTGCATGGCATTAGAGAAAGGATTATCCCAGAATCCTGAGAAAGTACCTGTGGCAGCTGCATTACCCAGGCCTACTATTGTACCTAATATACCATCAGCAAAGGTAGTACCTGCCAATACTGCCCCTTTAGCTAAGCCAGCACCTACCTGTAAATACCATGGCTGTAATTCACCCCTTGTATTAGCAAGATCATCAAGCTGTGTAATTGATGTAATATCTTTATCAAGATAGCTATCATTAATCCCTACAAAACCTACTTCCTGAGGTACAGCCCTTTCCAATGAGGAAGAAGCAGCTTTAATATAGTCTTCCCTGGAACTTATAACAGGAGTAGGTCTTACTAACCCCTCCTGTTCAATTGCTTCTATGCTTTTTAATCCTTTTAATCCCCCAGTCCCAATCTCTGAAGGATCTTGTATTTGTTGATTCTCTGCCATGTTATTTTCCTGTATTACTCTCCCTCTTTACTAAGGTATTAAACTTACCATCCAGATAGTTCATAAAGTTCCTTATGTAATAGTTTGCTGCTTCATATTCCCCTGCTGTAAGG
>OHFE01000118.1_pt1 | contig 37778 bp, 30 predicted proteins | sample 1567471 | NCBI WGS metagenome assembly OHFE01 (sample SAMEA3879513, study PRJEB24766) | human gut metagenome | biome: human-associated habitat; feature: feces | place: USA | collected 1985/1987 | reverse complement strand
CCGGCGGGTCTCGTAAAGGGAAAAGCGGCGCTTGGCTGCTACCGGCAGGGTAGCCATGACATCATACCGGTTTCCTCCTGTGCTATTCAGAAAGAAGAAAATAACCGCCTGCTTCAATTTGCCCGGCGGTTTATAGAGAAGTATAGGATTTCCGTCTATAATGAAAAGACACGGAAAGGAAACCTGCGCCATGTAATGGGGCGCGTGGGTGATGACGGAAAAGTGATGGCTGTCCTTGTGACCGCTTCCGAAACCCTTCCGGAAGAAAAGCGGTGGATAGAAGAAATAAAAAAGGAACTGCCCGAAGTCGTTTCCCTCTGGCACAATATCCAGCCCAAGCCGGGAAATACGATACTGGGTGCGAAAATCCGACACCTCTGGGGCAGAGAAACGCTCACTGCCTCTCTTTGCGGACTGCGATTTGAAGTATCCCCGTACTCCTTCTTTCAGGTGCATAAAGAGCAGGCGGAAGTTCTCTATGAGAAAGCTTTGGAATACGCTGATCTCAAAGGCGGAGAAACTGTCATAGACGCCTACTGCGGCACAGGCACTATTTCCCTCTGCCTGGCGAAAAAGGCAAAGCGGGTCATCGGTATAGAAATCGTAAAGCCCGCCATAGAAGACGCCAAAAAGAATGCGAAAAAGAATCATATGGAAAATACGGAATTTTACGCAGCCGACGCGGGAAAACTCATGCCGCAGCTTTACCGGAAAGGACTGGTTCCCGATGTGATCGTCATGGATCCCGTCAGAGCAGGCTGCAGTGGAGAAGTATTAAAGGCGGCGGCAGGCATGAAACCCAAGCGTATCGTCTATGTTTCCTGCAATCCCGCCACCTTCGCCAGAGATGCGAAGATTTTAAAATCGGAAGGCTACGAAATCAAAAAAGTCCAACCGGTGGACATGTTTCCCCAGACCATGCATGTGGAGTGCATAGCGTTGATACAAAGAGTGAAATCGTGAAAATCCTGCATTTTAAGCAGTTTTACAAGCATTATGTATTTGTAGAAGATGGCGAAGGTGGACGAAAAAAAGTCCTAAAAAATTATATTGATGTGAATGTTTGCATTGATATGGTGTGTGGAGATACAAAGGGTAAATTGGGAAGTGAGGAATAAGAAATGATGAGATGGATAATAAAAATAATCTTGTTTCCAATCAGCTTGCTGCTGAGTATCCTTACTGCCTTTTTGACATTTATACTTGGCATAGGAACAACTATTCTGTATTTCTTAATGCTTATGTGTATAGTTGCTGCAATAGGATCATTTATGCAAAAAGATATATCACTTGGCATTGAGGCATTGGTATTAGGATTTTTGTTAAGTCCTTATGGAATACCGATGATCGGAGCAGCTGTTATAGCGTTCCTTCAGGGAATCAATGAAGCAATAAAATCAATCTAAATAAATTCATACAAATGGTTGCCAAAGGCGATAGATAAAAAACTATCGTCTTTTTCTTTGCCAATTTTTAAGGAGGGAGGTGAAGCGATGGACTTTGACTATTTCTATAACAGAGAAGCAGAAAGATTTAACTTTCTAAAAGTACCGGAGATATTGGTAGACGGAGAAGAATTTAAGGGATTATCCGCTGAAGCGATTATCCTTTATTCAATGCTTCTTAAACGGACAGGAATGTCTTTTAAGAATAACTGGATAGACAAAGATGGCAGGGTATTTATCTATTTTACTGTTGAAGAAATTATGAGAAGAAGAAATATCTCAAAGCCGACAGCTATAAAAACATTAGATGAACTCGATATGAAAAAAGGAATCGGACTGATTGAAAGAGTAAGGCTTGGGCTTGGTAAGCCGAATGTCATATATGTTAAAGACTTTATGAGCATATTAGCGGTAAAAGAAAATGACTTACAGAAGTCAAAAAACTTAACTTCAGAAGTAAAAGATTTTAACCTCAGAAGTAAAGAAAATGAACTTCAAGAGGTTAATAATCTTGACCGTAACTATATAGAGAATAATAAGAGTAAGTATAGTAAGAGAGAATATAGTTTTGGTGAAAACGGACTTGGAACATTTCAAAATGTCTTTTTAAAGGATGAAGATATAGGCGAATTACAAATTAAAATGGCAGGAGAGCTTGATAACTACATTGAGAGATTATCAACCTATCTTCAAAGTACTGGAAAGACATATAAAGACCATAAAGCAACAATCCTTTCTTGGTTTTATAAAGATCAGGGAAGTAAGAAAAAATCCAATATCCCTACATGGGAGGAATATAACAAAGGAGTACATCTATGAATAAGGAATTAGAAAAAGTGATGATAGAAGATGTGGAATATAGATTTGATCCTGAAAAAGAATATATCAAGGACGGACACGCCTATTGCAAAGTTTGCCACGAAAGAAAAGACGGAAAAGTGATGGAGTTTTTTGGAAACAAGATGCTCTTTAGAACCTCATGCAAGTGTGATAGAGATAGAGAGGCAAAAGAAAAGGAAAGACAAAAGCAGATGGATATAGAGCGATTAAAGAGTAGCTGCTTTAACTCGATTATTCAGTGGTCATACACATTTGAAAATTATCAGGGAGAAGAAAATCAAAGCCTTATCATTGCAAAGAACTTTGTAAAAGACTATGAGGAAATGAAAAAAGAAAATATCGGACTTCTTTTTTATGGCTCAGTAGGTAGCGGAAAGACCTATCTTGCCTGCTCCATTGCAAATAGCCTTATTGAACAGTATCAAATAGGCGTTAAAATAAGAAATTTTGCACAGATTATCAATGAGCTGCAAAAAGGAGGATTTGATTTTGACAAGAACGCATATATTGAATCCCTTGTAAATATTTCCGTTCTTATCTTGGATGACTTAGGAATAGAAAGAGATACAAGCTATGCCAAAGAGCAAGTATATAACATCGTGAATAACAGGTACTTAAAACAGAAACCGACTATCTTTACCACTAATCTTTCCTATGACACAATCCAAAATTGTAAGGATAGCGTAGAGTATCAAAGAATCTACTCAAGAATCATAGAGATGTGTATTCCTGTTATGGTTGTAGGAGAAGATTTTAGAAAGGCTATTCAAAAGGATAAGCTGGCTCGTAATAAAGAGAGGTTACTGAACGGAGGTGAGAGAACTTGATCAATGAAGAAATAGCAAGAAAAACACTGAATATGGAAGTAAGAGCTGCTAAAGTAACAGGAAAGCTAATTCTGAACTTATTAAAGAAACTGATGAAAGAGGCAGAGAAACTCGGAGGACTTGAAAAACTTGTAAATAGCAACGGAAATGAAATAAAGCTAAAAGATATGGTTAAAAAGGGACAGCTTGAAGAAATTCCGGTTGAAGAAGTAGAGCTTAAGGAACTGAAAAAAGAACTTAATCGGTATGGCGTAAAGTTTTCAGTGATGAAAGATAAGGAAACAGGTAAATACTCTGTATTTTTTCAAGCCAAAGATATGAAAGTGATGAATAAAGCCTTTAAGCATGCCCTGTCAGAATCGGAAAAGAAAACGGAAAGGAAGGAGTCCATTCATAAGAATATTGAGAAGTTCAAGGAGATGGATAAAAACTCTGTTTCCAAAGATAAAATCAAGAATAAACAAAAGGAGCAGAGCCTATGATAGATAAAATATTAAAGGACATCAAAGGCTTATTTAAGGTGCAAGATAAGGTAAAGTTTCTAAAGCAGAACATTCCCTATCTTGCATTTTTCTATATAGGTAATATCTTTTCACATCATGTAAGAGCCTATATAGGTGGCGATATTATTGACAAAATTTTTCAAGGGATATTAGAGATTAATACGATGAGCTTTCTTCCAAGCCTTCATCCTACGGATATTATAATGGGCGTGGTAGTAGCTGTTTTAATCAAAATTATCGTATATACCAAAGGGAAAAATGCTAAAAAGTTTAGACAGGGGAAAGAGTATGGCTCAGCAAGATGGGGAACGAAAAAAGATATAGAGCCATATATGGATGAAAAGTTTCAAAACAATATCCTACTTACGCAAACAGAACGATTAACCATGAATGGCAGACCGGCTAATCCTAAATATGCTCGTAACAAAAATGTGCTTGTAATCGGTGGATCAGGAAGTGGAAAAACGAGATTTTATGTAAAACCGAATCTTATGCAGATGCACTCGTCATATTGTGTAACCGATCCAAAAGGAACGATAGTCCTTGAGTGCGGTAAGATGCTTGAAGATAACGGATATGAGATAAAAATCCTAAATACCATTAACTTCAAAAAGTCTATGAAATACAATCCCTTTGCTTATATCCGTTCTGAGAAAGACATTCTGAAATTGGTGCAGACAATCATAGCAAATACGAAAGGAGAGGGCGAAAAAGCAGGTGAAGATTTTTGGGTCAAAGCCGAAAAGCTCTACTATACAGCACTTATAGGATACATCTTCTATGAAGCTCCAAGAGAAGAAAAGAATTTTGCAACACTCCTTGATATGATAGACGCTTCTGAGGTCAGAGAAGATGATGAAACATACATGAATCCGATAGATAGGCTCTTTGAAGCACTGGAAAAGAAAGAACCTACACATTTTGCAGTGAAGCAATATAAAAAGTACAAATTGGCTGCCGGAAAAACGGCAAAATCTATTCTTATCTCTTGTGGTGCAAGGCTTGCTCCCTTTGATATTAGGGAACTTAGGGACTTGATGAGTGAAGATGAACTGGAGCTTGATACACTGGGGGATAGAAAGACAGCCTTATTTGTTATTATCTCTGATACAGATGATACTTTTAACTTTGTGGTATCTATTATGTACTCTCAGTTATTTAATCTTTTATGTGATAAAGCCGATGATGTATATGGCGGACGATTACCTGTCCATGTGCGATGCCTACTTGATGAGTTTGCAAACATCGGCTTGATTCCAAAGTTTGAAAAGTTGATTGCAACCATCAGAAGTAGAGAGATTTCGGCAAGTATTATATTACAGGCACAATCTCAGCTAAAGGCAATCTACAAGGATAACGCCGATACGATTGTCGGTAACTGTGATAGTACCCTATTCTTAGGCGGAAAGGAGAAGACAACATTAAAAGAGCTTTCGGAAACACTTGGTAAAGAAACCATTGATCTTTACAACACTTCGGAAACAAGAAGCAATCAAAAGAGTTTTGGATTAAATTATCAAAAGACCGGTAAGGAACTGATGAGTCAGGACGAGATAACGGTGATGGATGGTGGTAAATGTATCTTTCAGCTTCGAGGTGTCAGACCGTTTTTGTCGGATAAATTCGATATTACAAAGCACAAGAATTATAAGCTCCTTGAGGATTATGACAAGAAGAATTTATTTGACATAGAAAGCTATATGAAGCGAAAAGGAAAAGCAAAATTAAATAGAGAAACGGTTATTACAAGAATGCAGTAAGTCTTAAAAAGATTTGCTGTTTTTTTATTCAAAATCAGGAGGCAAGATGATAAGGATCAGAAGTCCCACTAAGAAAAAACTAAATAGTAAGAGTATCAGCGATTGGAAAAGTAATATTTCTGGTCGCTTTTTTTATTGAAATGAAAAGGAGAAATTTAAAAAGATGAAACAAGAAATGATTAACATCAACGCCAACTTAGTGGCAGAGCCTACTTTCTCAAACTTTGAAAAAGACGGAGAAACGGTAGAAGTTGCAAACTTCACGCTTGTAAAAAAGTACGGTAAAGGCAAGGAGTATATTAACTGTGCAGCCTATGGAGAAAAAGCTGAGAAAGCAAAGGACTTTGAAAAAGGCGATTTAATTCATATCTTTGGTTACTTTAAGAAGCGTGAAAAAGAGGGAAAGACTTACAAAAACTTTGTAGTGAAGTCATATAACAAGATTGAAAAGAAAGAAGAAAATGAGGAGGAATAACTTATGGCATTTTTTACACAGGCAGTTAATGTATTAAAGATTTTGGTTATGGCAGTAGGTGCAGGACTTGGAGCATGGGGCGTCATCAATCTTATGGAAGGATATGGTAATGACAATCCCGGAGCAAAATCGCAAGGAATAAAGCAGCTGATGGCAGGTGGAGGTATCGTTCTTATCGGACTTAAGCTCATTCCACTACTTGCGGGTGTACTCAATTAAGAAGAAAAGGAGAGCTTAGATGTTTGGAATATTTGACAAGATAGAAGAATTCTTTAAGGAACTTCTACTGGGCGGTATCCAAGCAAACTTAGAGTCCATGTTTCTTGATATCAACGACAAAGTTGGTGCGGTTGCAACAGATGTAGGTAAAACGCCTATGGGGTGGAACGGAGATGTATTTGCCTTTATCAAAAGCATTAACGATTCCGTTATCATTCCAATAGCGGGACTAATCATCACAGCAGTTCTTTGTATCGAGCTTATCAATATGGTAATGCAAAAGAACAATATGCACGATACAGATACTTTTGAATTTTTCAAGTACATCATCAAGATGTGGATTGCTGTATGGTTAGTATCCCATGCCTTTGAATTTTCGATGGCGGTTTTTGATGTGGCACAGCACATGGTAAATAAGGCGGCAGGGGTGATAAATACCTCTGCCACCGTTTCCGGAGATCAGATAGTGGCAATGATGGATACCCTAAAAGAAAAGGGGCTTGGAGAACTTGTCATGATTCTCTTTGAAACCTCACTCATCAAAGTTGCTATACAGGTAATATCCGTTGTGATTATGCTTGTGGTTTACGGAAGAATGTTTGAGATTTATGTTTACTCATCGGTTTCAGCCATTCCATTTGCCACAATGGGAAACAAGGAGTGGGGACAGATTGGAACAAACTACATCAAAGGACTATTTGCACTTGGACTACAAGGACTCTTTTTAATGGTTTGTCTTGGAATTTACGCAGTTTTAGTTAAGACGATTAAGATAACAGATATACACACAAGTACCATGACGATACTTGGCTATGCGGTTTTGCTGGGGTTAATGATGCTAAAGAGCGGAACACTGGCCAAAAGCGTATTAAATGCACATTAAAAGAAAGGAAAGATAGTATGGATAAAAGAAAAACAGTATTTACAGCAGTAGTAATTGGAGCAGGCATTATGGCGATAATTGATAGAATCAGGCTTCATAACAAGGTAAAAGAATTGGAAGAAAGAACAGAGGACATTGGTCGCTGCCATAACGATTTTTACCTAATGCAGCAAAGATATAACAAGAACACAGACGAACAGCTTGCGATTATTCAGGAAGAAATCGGCTCTGTATATGAACACTTTGAGGAGCTGTCAAAGGGTAAAGAAGATGGGAGGTAAGATATGGCATATGTACCAATCCCTAAAGACTTAAATAGGGTAAAGACAAAGGTTGCTTTTAACCTAACGAAAAGGCAGCTCATAGGCTTCACACTTGCAGGACTGGTTGGAATACCAGTCTATTTATTTATGAGGAAGTTTGTGCCAAATGACATAGCTGTCATATTCCTTATCGTATCCACGCTTCCTATCTTTTTCATCACACTATTTGAAAAAGACGGACTGACATTTGAGAAATACTTTAAGCACATTTATCTTCATAAGTTTTATCAACCGCAAAAGAGAGTGAGAAAGGAGGTTTACCTTGAACAAGAAAAGAAAAACTCAGCAAATAAAACTCATGCAAAACGAAAAGGCATTGAGAAGTCAAAAGCGGGACTTAAAGAAAAGTAATTGCAAGTCAAAAAAAGATAAGGGAGGAATCCTTGACCTTATCTTTAAGAAAGAACCGAAAAGATATACGGTAGAAGATACCATTCCTTATCTAAGGCTTTTAAAAAGCGGAATATGCCAGCTTGATGAAAAGCACTTCAGTAAAAGTATAGCCTTTCAGGACATTAACTATCAGCTTGCCTTAGATGAAGATAGGGACTTGATTTTTAATCAGTTTGCAAACTTCCTAAACTCTTTTGATCCAAGTATCAGCATTGAGTTTTCATATATCAATCAGCTCGGACGAAACGAAGAAATGAAGTCGGCAATTCAGATACCGGATAAAAAGGACGGTTTCGACGATATACGCTTTGAATTTAGAGAGATGCTTAAAAGCCAGATTGTAAAGGGAAATAACGGACTTAAAAAATCAAAGTATGTAACCTTTACAGTGGAAGCGGATAATTTAGAACAGGCAACATCAAAACTTGAAAGACTGGAGATAGATATATTATCTAATCTAAAGAGCATGGGTGTGAGAGCAGAAAGCCTAAACGGAGAAGACAGGCTAAAGATACTTCACGATATATTAAATCCGAATAAGACCTTTGAGTTTTCCTATAAGGACTTAAAGAAAAGAGAAAGCACCAAGACATATATTGCTCCTGATGAATTTAACTTTATGCCAAGCAGATATTTTAAGTTTGGAAAATTTATCGGTGCAGTCAGCCACTTTCAAATCCTTGCAAGTGAGCTATCTGACCGTATGCTATCTGAGTTTTTGGATATTGATGATAACATCAATATCTCTTTTCATATTAAGGCAATTGATCAGTCAGAAGCCATTAAGATGGTAAAAAGAAAAAACACCGATATTGATAAGATGCGAATTGAGGAAAATAAGAAGGCGGTAAGAAGCGGTTATGATATGGACATTCTTCCATCGGACTTAATTACCTATGGTGAGGATGTAAAGAGCCTCTTAAAAGACTTGCAGACAAGAGATGAGCGAATGTTTGTAGTAAGTATCGTCTTTATGAACTTTGCAAGGACAGTGCAAAAGCTCGATAACACAATTGCTCAGATAAGCTCTATTGCAAATAAGCATAACTGTAAGCTGAAAAGACTTGACCATTCTCAGGAACAAGGTTTAGTGAGCGTGCTGCCTCTTGGTGTAAATAAGATTGAAATAGATAGAGGATTGACAAGCTCATCAACGGCAGTATTTATGCCATTTACCACAGAGGAACTTTTTATCAATTCAAGTAATAGTCTTTACTACGGACTAAATGCCCTAAGCCATAACCTGATTATGGCAGATAGAAAGAAATTAAAGAACCCAAACGGTCTAATCCTCGGAACTCCGGGCAGCGGTAAATCCTTTAGTGCCAAAAGAGAAATGGCAAATGCGATTTTAGTAACGGATGATGATGTGATTATCTGCGATCCGGAAGGAGAGTATGGAAACATCGTAAGGCAGTTTAAGGGAGAAGTCATTAAGGTCAGCAGTAAGTCGAAGGATTACCTGAATCCTCTTGATATAAACATGAACTACGGTGATGGGGATGCACCGCTGAAAGACAAGGCAAACTTTATCATGAGTATGCTTGAGCTTGTAGTAGGCGGTAGTGGTCTTACAGCAGAAGAAAAGTCCGTTATTGATAGATGCCTGCCAAAGATTTATGAAAAGTATTTTGAAAATCCAGAGCCTTGTAATATGCCAATATTGCAAGACCTATACGATATGTTAAAAGGACAGGAAGAAAAGGTTGGTAAGAAGCTGGCAACGGAAATGGAAATCTATGTATCGGGGTCTCTCAATGTTTTTAACCATAGGTCAAATGTGGACTTAAATAAGAAGCTCCTGTGCTTTGATATTAAGGAGCTTGGAAGTCAATTAAAGAAAATCGGTATGCTTGTTATTCAGGATCAGGTGTGGAACAAGGTATCCCAAAACAGAGGAAACAAGGCTACAAGATACTATATAGATGAGTTTCATTTACTTTTAAAAGATGAGCAGACAGCATCCTATTCCGTAGAGATTTGGAAAAGATTTCGTAAATGGGGAGGTATCCCGACAGGTATAACGCAAAATGTCAAAGACCTACTTATGAGTAAGGAGATAGAAAATATCTTTGATAATACGGACTTTGTCTTAATGCTAAATCAGGCTTCGGGAGATAGAGAAATCTTAGCAAGGAAACTTAAAATCTCACTTCCACAGCTCAGATATGTTACTAATTCAAATGAAGGTGAGGGACTACTTTTCTTTGGAAATACTATTGTGCCTTTCCTTGATAAGTTTCCGAAAGACACAATCCTCTATCAGAAGATGACTACCAAGCCGGAAGAAGTGAGGTAGCCTATGGGAAAGAAGCTGAAAAAGGATTTTAAGGAAAGGCATAAGGCAAGCCTTGAAATAGAGATGTTTCATAGTAAAACAGATACGATACCTGAAGAAAGTAAGCTAAAACATAACGATGATTACAGAGGAAAAATTGTTCATGAGAAAGAACGGTTTCAGGATAAAGTGCATGAAAAAACAAGTAAGGTAAGTGCGGATAATGAAAAGTCTTATGGAACATCCAAGAGAAACGCAAAATATAGAGTTTTAGATAAGGGAGACGTAAATTCCGCAATTGAAATGGGAAGATCAGATTATATTACTGAGGTTAAGGATGGAAAAATCTATGATCCTTTAGGAAAAGACCTTGATAATGATGGGATTATAGACAGATACGACAATGACTTTAGGGATAGCGACTACTTTGAATCAACCTATGATGTAGAGGATAATCTACCACAAAAAGAAAAATCATTAGAAAATCCTTCTAAAAATCATAAGGTTAAAAAGAGCAAGTATAAAAGGAAAAACTATTCCGAAAGCCTCTATACAAGAAAAAAGGACGATGTACCAAAAGAGAATAAGCCTGAAGGTAAAAGGACATGGAAAGATGCTGTAAGTGAAAAAGAAAATATCAGCTTATCAAGAGACCAAAAGAAAAAGCTAAAGAAAGATATGGTAAAAGTATCTGCCCTGTCAGGACTTGCTAAAGGAAGTGAAACCGTAAGAGATTACCTTTCTCATGGAAGTGATGAAAATCAAGGAGTGGAAGCAGGAGAAAAGACAGCAGATATAAGCTCAAAACTCATTCATGGCATAAAGAAATATTCTGATAAGAAAGGAGCTAAAAGAGGCTATGACCTTACAAATAAGGACTATAAAATCAGAAAGCGTAAGTCAAAGTTGGAATTTCGTGATGCCAAAAAGGAACTGAAAAAGACAGATGAGTATAAAAGAGCAAGTGCATATAAAAGATTTCAAAAGAAAAATCAGGTAAAGGCAGCAATTTCTCGTGAGAATAAGTCAAGGCTTAGAGATCGAATTAAAGAGGGACTTATCGGAACACTGAAAAGCTCAAAGGGTATGATTATCCGAAAAGCAAAAGGACTAATGCTTATTTTCATAGGTATCATTATCTTAGGGACTTTTGTGATTAACTTTGCAGGAACGGGAATGACAGGCTTTATGAATTCTACAAGCTCTGTGCTTACAACAAGCTATTTATCAAAGCCAAATGTCCTAAGTGAAATCAATCAGAACTTTTCTGCTATGGAAAAGGAACTTCAAAATGAGGTTGATAATGTCAAAAGTAACCATCCCGGCTATGATGAGTACATCTTAAATAACACAGAGTATATCGGTCATAATGTTCATGAGCTTTTATCCTACATTACATCAAGGTGCGGAGAGGTAAAGAGTGTATCGGAAGTAGAATCCATATTAAAAGAATTATTTGATTCCATGTATGACCTTGAGTATAGGGAAGAAATTGAAATCAGATACAGGATGGTTACAAAAACCTATACCGATGAAGATGGCAATGAATATACCGAAAGCCACGAAGAACCTTATGAGTATAAAAAACTCATCGTAACGCTTCATAAAAAAGAGATGGACAGCATTATCCGAAAGGTCTTTGCAAACTATCCCGATAATCTAAAGCACTATGAAGCCTTGTTCCTTGCACAAGGCAATATGAGAGAAGCCTTTGGTAATTCTGACCTTATCAGTGCAAATGGAGGTATCGGCGGTGGAAAAGAGTATGAGACATCTACGGAAGTACAAAAGAAGATTGTTAATGCTGCATACATTACGCCATCTCCGGGTGCAGGCTGGTGTGCCATGTGGGTATCACAGGTATATCAAAATGCAGGACTTGGATATATAGGCGGGAATGCCTGTGATATGTACCGAAACTATACCTTTACATCAGACAGGTCAAAGCTCAAGGTCGGAATGCTTGTGGCAGTCGAAAGCAGCAGTAGCGGAAGCAGTGCAGGGCTTACCTATGGTCATGTAGGTATTTACATTGGAGATGGAAAAGTGATTGATAACATCGGTCGAATAAGAGTAACTACCTTAGATGATTGGATAGCAACATTTTGTAAACACCATCCCGTAGGATTCGGTTTTCCGCCAAATGTAAAGAAATAGGAGGTAACAATTTGAAAAAGGAACTGATAGCAGTAAAAAACAGAATAAAGAAGTTAAAGGATAAAAAGGCTCTGATTGATGAAGAATTGGAGCCTTTATTCATTCGTGAAGAAGAGCTTGAAAATGAAGAAATCATTGCCATTTGCAGAAAGAATAACATCACAATCAGCGATTTGATGGCAAAGGTAAACAGACAAAAAGCAGAAATGAAAAAGGAGAAAACAAATGAAAACCAGTTTGAAAAAGAATAATAAGTTTTGGACGGTAGCACTTGCGGTAATTGTAAGTATTAGTTGTATTTTAGGTCTTTGGACGGTTGTTTATGCACAGGAGCAAAAATCTGAAGCTCCAACAAAAAACGAAGCTGTTCAAACGGAAGTTGAAGTAAATGTAAGGTATATCTTTGAAGATGAAAAGGTCTTTAAGGAAGAAAAGATAAAGGCTGAGAAAGGACAACTTATTGATAGCGGAGATCTTCCAATGCTCCCAGATGATATGAAATTTATTGATGAATTTCTGTTTTATGAGGTAAAGGGAGATGGAAAAGATGAGATTATCCGTAAGGTAGCAAAGATGGAGGTTAAGGATAAGGAAACGCAGACAGAGCTTTCTAAAGACGATATTTCACAAATAGAAAAAGAGACAAAAGAGCTTCAGGATAAACTTGATAAGTTAAATTGCGAACTTAAGGACAAAGACAAATTAAGTGATAAGCAAAAGAATAAAATTAAAGACCTTGAAGATGAAATTGATAGCCTAAAAGAAAAAATGAAGAAAGATAAGGGAAATAAGGACTTATCAGAAGATATGAAAAAGGAAATAGATAAGCTGACGGAAAAGGTGAAAGAGCTTGAAAAAAAGGCTGCGGAAACAAATAAAGCTCCTGTAACATCACAATCAGTTACTCCGATTAGTCCCATTTCCGGAATTAATACAAGCTCAGGCATTTCAAATCAAACACCCGTAAGCAACAACGGCAAAGGAACTTCTGAAACAACAAGTTCAGGGACTGTTACAAAGGATACGGCTAACGCAGAAACAAAAGAAAAGGAAGTTCGCTATCCTAATAAGTTGACGGCAAAAGCTCCTGCGAATAACAGTCAGGATTCATCAATGGAGTCTGCAAGTAAGAGTGTAAACACTAACAAGGGAGTAGCTTCATCTCCATCAAAGACGAGAGCATCCGTTACGGAGAATAAAGATAATGCAAATAAGGAGTATCCGATTCATCATGGAGATAGCAGCGATAACAAAGAAACGGATCGGTATTCGGCAGATGCAAGGCAGTTTATTACCTTTCAAACAAAAAACGGTAAGACTTTTCATCTTATCATCAACCACGATGAAGATAGTGAGAATGTAATACTTCTTACGGAAGTATCTGAAGATGATTTGCTTAACATGGTGGAGAAAAAAGAAGCACCAAAGCAGGAAGTAGTAAAAGAAGAACCTGTTAAGGAAGAAGTAAAGCCTGAGAAGAAGGACGAAAAGAGTAATTTAGGAACCTATATTATTTTGCTTCTTGTAGTAGGTGGTGCATTAGGAGCAGGCTACTATTTTAAGGTTGTGAAAAAGAAAGAAGATAAAGAACTTGAAGCCTTAGAGGAGGAAGATGATGATTTCTTTTCTGAATCTGAAAGCGAGGAAGAAATAAATGATGCAGATGAAGTAGAAGATGAAGAATAAACGCACCTAAAAACATATTATTTTGGGTGCAAAGTTAGGGCGGGAGAGTAACATCTTTCGCCCTATTTTGATTTATAACAGGAGGAAAACACAGATGAAGTTAGTTATTGCAGAAAAGCCGAGTGTTGCAATCTCCATTGCAAAGGTTATTGGAGCAAATAAAAAGAAAGACGGATATTATGAAGGAAACGGATATAGGGTGAGCTGGTGCGTTGGACACCTAATTCAAATGGCAAATCCGGATGCTTATGATGAAAAGTACGCCAAGTGGAATATGGCTGATTTACCGATTATTCCGAGCGACTACAAGTATGAAGTAGCAAAGGCAACCAAGAAGCAGTTTAACATCCTTAAAAAACTGATGAATGATAAGGAGGTTGATACGGTTATCAATGCCTGCGATGCAGGGCGTGAGGGAGAAAGTATTTTTAGACTTGTATATAATCAAGTGAATTGTAAAAAGAAGATGAAACGCCTTTGGATTTCTTCAATGGAAGATAGTGCCATTAAAGAGGGTTTTGATAATCTAAAAGATGGAAAAGACTATGATAATCTCTTTGAATCGGCAAAGGCAAGAGCCATTGCGGATTGGTTAGTCGGGATGAATATCAGTAGGCTCTATTCTTGCCTTTATCAGCAAAACTACAGTGTTGGAAGAGTGCAGACACCTACCCTTGCCATGATTGTAAAAAGAGATGATGAAGTAGCAAACTTCAAAAAAGAAAAATACTATACAGTAGAGCTTTCTACAAATGGTTTTACACTTTCAACAGACAGAATTAATGATGAAGTTGCTGCTGAACAGCTCTTAAATTTAGTAGGCGATAAGATTGAAATTATTGATGTCATTCAGAAAGAAAAAATTACAAAACCTGATTTATCTTTTGACCTGACAACACTTCAAAGAGAGTGCAATAAGTATTTCGGATACTCAGCTAAGCAGACACTTGACTATGCACAGAGCCTTTATGAAAAGAAACTGATTACTTATCCAAGAACGGATAGCAGATGTTTAACGGAAGATATGATTGTAAGTGCGGTCAATAATATTTTAGGTAAAAATGACTTTGACACAGAGCGTATCAAGACAGTATTTAACTCAAAAAAGGTTACGGATCACCATGCGATTATCCCGACAGTAAGCTCACTGAGTGAAGCTTTATCGGGCATTCCTGAGAGTGAAGCAAAGGTATATAGGCTTATTTCTAATAAGCTTCACGCAAGTGTAGGCTATCCTTTAATTGAGAATACAACAAAGATTATAGCTGAATTTGATGGCTTTAAATTTACAAGTTCAGGAAAAGTAATTAAAGATGAGGGGTTTACAAAATATCTTAAAGAGTATAAGTCCAAGAAGAATGAGGATGTAGAACTTCCTAATGTAAATGTTGATGATGTTTTAAGCATTGAAAATAAAGAGATTAAAGAAAAATTTACCCAACCTCCCAAGCACTTTACTGAAGATACGCTTCTAAAGTCTATGGAGATTGCAGGAAATGACGCACTTGAAAAAGGTGTAGAAGTGGAAAGAAAAGGTCTTGGCACACCTGCAACAAGGGCAGGAATTATTGAGAATCTAATCTTTAAGGGCTTTGTAGAAAGGGATAAGAAAAATCTTGTAGCCACGCATAAAGGGATTAGCCTTGTAACAATAGTATTCGATACCTTTAAATCAGCAGAAACAACCGCAAAATGGGAAATGGAATTATCGGATATTGCTCAAGGAAAATCTTCAAAGGAAGAATTTTTAGAAGCGATTGAAAATGAGCTAAAAGAGGCTGTTCTGACATACGCAAAGTAAGAGGTAACTAATTTCAGAGTGGAAAAAATCCTCTAAAAATGCTATAATCTAAGCAATTTATTTGTAATTGTTAGGAGAATTAAGATGGCAATAAAAAATCAAGATTATATAAAAAATTTAATCAGAGAGTTGATTTCTTTGCCAAGTGAAACAGAATGGGTTGAATTTAAGCATAATAACGATGAACCTCAGATGATAGGTGAGTATATTTCTGCTTTAGGCAATTCTGCAACTTTATGGGGAAGACCTAAAGCATATTTACTCTGGGGTATTGATGATAATACACATAAAATTGTAGGAACTACATTTGATTATAGGGAGAGTAAAAAAGGTTCGGAAGAACTTGAAGCATGGTTATCTCGAATGACAAATCCAAGAATAGACTTCAGATTTTATAAAACAGAAATTGAGGATAAAAATGTAGTATTACTCGAAATTCCATGTGCAGAAAAGCAGCCAATTAAGTTTTCAGGTGAAGAGTATATTAGAATTGGAACAAATAAGAAGAAGTTGAAAGAATATCCTGATAAAGAGAGATCTCTATGGGCAGCTTTTGATACAACTCCGTTTGAATTAAGAAATGCAAAAGATAATATTTCGTTTCATGAGGTGTTAGATGTACTGAATGTAGCGGGATATTATGAAAAGATGGGGTTTGCATTACCACAAAATAACAATAAAATATTGGATGATTTTACTAATGAAAAGTTTATAAAAAGAAATGATTCCGGAAGCTATGATATTACTAATTTAGGAGCATTACTTATTTCAAAAGATTTAAAGAATTTTGAGAGTTTAGCTCATAAATCTATAAGAGTAATTTGGTATAAAGAGAACAATAGACTTGACACGATACGGGAAAAAGTATTTAGTGAAGGTTATGCTATTTCATATGAGGAAATTGTAGATTATGTTTTGACTGTCATTCCACAGGAAGAGATAATTGAAGACTCTATAAGAAAAACTAAGTTGGGTTATCCGGAGATAGCCATTCGTGAGTTAATTGCCAATATCATGATTCATCAAGCTATTGAACAAAAAGGGACAAGTCCTATGGTTGAGTTATTCAAAGATAGGATAGAATTTTCAAATGCAGGTTCGCCATTGGTTTCGATAGACCGCATTGTTGATACAGTTCCGATTTCAAGAAATGAAAATCTTGCAGGATTTATGCACAAATGTGGGATTTGTGAAGAAAGAGGAAGTGGTTTTGATAAGATAGTATATGCGACAAGTAAGAATTCTATGCTTGCTCCTAAAATCGAAAATCAAAGTGATAAATTCACAAAAGTAACTCTCTATTTGAAAGCTCCTTTTGACTTGATTAGTAAAGAAGATAGAATAAGAACTTGTTATATGCAGGCTTGCTTTGTCTATGTCAATGGAGAGAGCATAACGAATAATTCGCTCAGAGAATTATTTGATATAAGTGATAAAGATAAATATAAAGCATCGAGGATAATTAAAGATACATTAGAAGCCAAACTTATTAAGCCAATTGATGAAAATACAGCTCCGAGATATATGAAGTATATTCCTTTTTGGGCTTGATTTAAGTTGCAGTAAGTTGCAAAATCGTGATTTATGCAGTATGAATGGGAGATAAAACCTAGTAAAATAAGGATTTTTAGTAAGTAAAAACAGAAAAATTAAGTTGCAGTAAGTTGCAGCACATAGAATTTAAAGGTGATTAGAGTAAAATCTAACCACCTTTTTGTTTGGAAAAAAGAAGGAGGTAAAAATGCGAATAAATGATTTTCATAACATTTTGGAGCTTGTAAAACAAGATGTGCTTCAAAGTGAAGTAGAATATCTGAAGCTACTAAAGGTTGTCGGAAACAATCAGAGATATGACTTTAGAAGTCAGCTTAGTATCTATGATAGAAATCCTGAGGCGACAGCCTGTGCCAAGTTCGACTACTGGAGGGAACGCTTTAACCGAACGGTTATGCGAGGGCAGAAAGGGATACCAATTTTAGAGGATTACGGCACATATAAAAAGGTGGACTATATCTTTGATATAAGCCAGACAGTTTCAAAAAACAGGGATGTCAACGAGGTCAATCTTTGGAGATTTGATAAAGAAGCCCATCAAGATGTCTTAAAGGAAATGATAAAAAGCGAGGGCTATGAGGAAAGTGAAAGCACACTTGAAAACATCTTTTCTTTAAGCAGACTCTACGGTGATGAAAAAATAGACACCTTAATGAATGAACTTAGAGTAGCGGATGAGGATAGAATATCATTTACCGAGTTTGTAAGGGACTCGGTAAGCTATGCGGTAGCTTCAAGGTTTCAGCTTGATTATCCTATGGATAGTGAACTTTTAAGAGAAAATTTTGAAAGACTTGATAGTATATCTCTTATGAGTCTTGGTGAAACCGTATCGGATATTAGCGGAAATATCATTGATGCGACCATTCAGAAAAGTAAAGAGCTTGACAAAGAAGTTTTAAGAGGTAAAGAAGCAGGATATAATAAGATTAGAGAAGAAATTGAGGAGGTAGAAGAAAATGTACTTCGACGAGATGATCAGAAAAGAAATGAAAACGAGCGAGTTCTCCGAAATGGAGAGTACGGACGAGATAATAGAGAAAATCAGGGAGAATACACTAAACAGCTTGGAGGAACAGACGGATTTCATGAAAGAATTCCCGAATCCGATTTACGCAGTGATGAGACTCACTTATCTTTCAGAGAGCGAGGAGCAGAGCCATTTCGAGATGTTAGTGGATCTATACAAGGAGAAGAAGCTGACAGGACACCTGATGGATATTCAAAAACAAGCGATAGACTTTATGAGAGCGGAGAAGCCGAAACTGATGGCAGCTTGGAAGATAGAGGACGAGAACGATCCGCAGTATGGGGCGATGATTTCAGCTCTAAAGGAAATGACGATCAAGGAAGTAGTGGAAATTTAAAAGATAATACTAATGTAGAGTTAAAAGAAGCTGATAAGGCTTCTTTTTCTTTACCCGAAAATACTTACGGACAGATGAGACTTACCATTCCATTAACTCAGAAGGATATAGATGCTGTCCTTATTAACGGAGGAAATCACGATGGAAGTAGACTTCCTGTTATTGCAGAGTTTTCTAAAGGAAAAAGTAATGGAGAATTGGGAGAATACCTCAAAGATACATTTAGAGGCGGAAACGGATTTTACATTGATGAAAGAGAAGTATCTTCCTGGTATTCGGATAAAGGCATTCATTTAGCTTACGGTACATCGGCAAGAGAAGATGATACACAAATTTTAAGTTGGAGTGATGCTGCAAAGAGGATAAATGAGCTTCTTGATAATGGTGAGTTTGCTACAAATGTAGAGCTTTTAGAAGCACAGGACTATGAAAGAGATAGAATTTCAGAATCCTTATGGTATCTAACGCATGATTTAAGCGAAGAAGGTCAAGGACAGGGATATTTTGAAATCTTAAAAATAAGCGGAGGAGGCTTTTCGGAAGAAACAAAAAGATTATCTGAAGCATTAAAAAATCCTGAGTATATGAAAGAAACAATCAAAGAATATGGCAGGTTTTTAGAAGGATACAAAGAAAACAGAAATGTATTAAGGTTTCACTATCACAAGCTAGATAGCCTTTATCAGAAGTTGCAAGAACTTGAGCTGCCACGAAAGGAATATAGTACCAATCTAACAGAGCTTCCAAAAGTAAAGTCCTTTATCACAGAAGATGAAGTCTTTGAAAGCCTTTCAAGAGGAAGTGGAGTCGATAGAGGAAAAGATCGAATTACAAAGTTTTTCAAAGAAAATCATACCTTGCAGGAAAAAGCGAACTTCTTAAAAGATGAATATGGCATCGGCGGAAGAAGTCATGCAGTATCAGGTGCAATGGGAAGCGATGAATGGCACGATGCTAAGGGACTTAAATTGCAAAAGAAAGATTGCAGTGATGTATTTCTTACTTGGTCAAGCGTGGCAAAGCATATTGATGAGCTGCTTTCTAAAAATCTGTATGAAGAAAAGAAAATAGAAAGTAAGGCAGAGATAGAAGAAGCAAAAGCACCACACTATTATTCTAAAGATGATCCTGAAAACTTAATGACTTATGAAATGCTTGAAAGAGTGCCGGAGCTTTACGCACAGGAGGATGTAGCTTTAGCGGATAAAGAGGTTCATGCTGCATATATCATTCCTTTCCGTTCTAATTGGACTTGGTATATGACGGAATATGATAAAGAAAGCGGCGATGCCTTTGGACTGGTACTTGGGATTGAACCTGAATGGGGATATTTTAATCTTGAGGAGCTGAAGGAACTAAACGCCCAAAGGCTTATTTTAGAAGATTTTCCAAAGACCTTTAGAGAGCTGAAAGATACAGAACTTAAAAAGCAGATGGATGAGCAGGAGCTTCAGTCAGTCTTTAACGGAGAACTTAGTTTTGAAGAAGAAACAGAGCTTGAAGTACCTGAAGAAGTAGAAGAAAGAATAGCTGCAACACCTGTTCAGGGAACACTATTTGATTACCTAAAGGATAGAGAAGAAGTAGAACTCAATGAAAAAGAGGGAAACCGTTTAGACGATTTGGCAGTTAAAGAGGGTAATACCGTCTATTTCAACCATGAAGAATATACTATAAGGGAGATTTCTAAAAATGAAATCACAGGAAGAAATGACTTATGGCTTGATCCGGTAAGAAGTGGTAATCATCAAATACCGATTGTAACATTTGATGATAATGAGGACTTATTAGAGCAGGTAAGCCTTGAAAGACCAAGCTTTATCGTTGGAGATGAAGTCAGATACAAGGATAAAGACTATACCATCACACGCTTTGATGATATGGGAAATAACCTAAAGACAATAACAGTCAAGGACAATACCGAATATCTTGGCGGTATGATAACAGGCTCCGATGTAATTCCTTATCGTTTTGAAAGCGACCTTGAGAGGATATTTGAAAATCTGACATATCAGAACCCTGAAAAGACAACTGAAGAAATTGAAATAAAGAAAGCTGAGGCTCATAACTTCAAAATTAAAGAAGAAACGCTACCTGACAAGTTATCTCCAAGTGAGAGATTAAACAATAACCTTGAAGCAATCTCGATGTTAAATCGAATTGAAAGAGGTGAGAGAGATTTAGATATTACCGCTCAGGAAGTTTTGGCAAAGTATGTCGGATGGGGCGGACTTGCTGATGTGTTTGATGAAAGTAAAGAGGGACAATGGGAAGTTGCAAGAAGTTTCTTAAAGGAAAATCTATCGCCATCTGAATATGAAGCTGCAAGAGAATCCACCTTAACAGCCTTTTACACACAGAGAACCGTTATTGACGGAGTGTATAAGACGCTTTCGGATATGGGATTTAAGCAGGGTAATATCTTAGAGCCAAGTATGGGTGTCGGAAACTTTATCGGCAATATCCCTGATGAAATGAATAAGTCTAAGTTTTATGGTGTAGAGCTTGACTCGGTAAGCGGTCGAATTGGAAAACTCTTATATCCTGAAAGTGATATACAGATTAAAGGGTTTGAAGAAACTTCTTTTTCCAATAACTTTTTCGATGTAGCAATCGGTAATGTACCCTTTGGAGAATACAAGGTAAATGACAGGGAATATAACAAAAACAACTTCCTTATCCATGATTATTTCTTTGCCAAGTCCATTGATAAAGTAAGAAACGGCGGTATTATTGCCTTTATTACATCAAGCGGAACGATGGATAAAAAGGACGAAAGTGTAAGACGCTACCTTGCAGCAAGAGCAGAGTTTTTAGGAGCTATCAGACTTCCTAATGACACCTTTAAGGGTACTGCCGGAACAGAAGTAACCTCAGATATTATTTTCCTAAAGAAAAGGGACAGTATCAGAGAAAGGGATGAGGACTGGATTCACCTTGCTGAAGATGAAAACGGGCTTTTATATAACAAATACTTTGTTGATCATCCTGAACAGGTGCTTGGTTCTATGGAAGAAATATCTGGAAGATTTGGGAATACAATAGCTTGCCTGCCAAAAGAAAACACAGACTTAAAGGAGCTACTGACAAAAGCAAGCGAAGAAATCACTAAAAATGCTAATTATGAAGAAATAGAGCTACTTGATGATGAAATCAGCACAATACCCGCAACGGACGATGTCAAGAATTTCTCCTACACCATTATTGATGATGAAGTTTATTACAGAGAAAACTCCCTATTTGTAAAGAAAGAAGTAACGGATAAAAACAAGGAAAAGATTAAGGACTATCTTGAGTTAAATGTTGCCTTAAAGGATGTTATTTACAAACAGAAAGAAGATTTTTCAGATGATGAAGTAAAGAAAGCTCAGGAAAAACTAAATGAAATTTATGACAGCTTTTCTAAGAAGCATGGATATGTCAATAACCTTTCTAATACCAGAGCCTTAAAAGAGGATAGTAACTTCCCGCTTGTTTCTTCCATTGAAATCCTTGATGAAGAAGAAAACTTCAAAGCAAAGGGAGATATTTTCTCCAAGCGAACAATCACAAAGGCGAAGGTTATCGACCATGTAGACACTTCCCTTGAAGCTCTTGTTTTATCGGTATCTGAAAAAGGATATGTGGATTTTGAGTATATGGGAAGCCTTACAGATAAAGACAGACCGACTTTGATAGAAGAACTTAGAGGAGAAATCTATCTAAACATCAGAGAAGAACAAAACTTTTATAGACCATTATCTTTTAACCTTGAAGATGGAGATCTACCTTTTGCCTGTGCAAACGACAGTAATTCATACAAATACGGCTATGTAACAAAGGATGAGTACCTAAGCGGAAATATCAGAGATAAGATTGCTATTGTAGACAGCTACCTTGCAAAGTTAAGGCAAACGGAAAGAGAGTTGCCTCATCTTGGCTATGCCGAAGATGGGAAAGAAAAAGAGCTGATAAGCTATGAGATTAACCGTTTGGAATATCAAAAGGCAGAGCTTACAAAAGTTCTTCCAAAAGAGCTTGAAGCAAGTGAAATCAACGTAAGACTCGGAGCTACTTGGATACCGATTAAGGATATTGAAAAATTCATCTTTGAAACGCTGAAAACTCCGGGATATGCCAAATGGGATATTAAGGTTAAATTTTCAAATCTGACAAGTGAATGGAATGTAGAAGGAAAGAGCAGGGACAGAGGAAATGACCTTGCAGAGATGACCTACGGCACCTCAAGGGTAAATGCCTATAAGCTGATTGAAGATGCACTGAACTTAAAAGAAACAAAGGTGTTTGACCAGATTGTAAATCCGGACGGCTCGAAAACTTCTGTATTAAATAAAAAGGAAACGCTTCTTGCAGGACAGAAACAGGAGCTTATAAAGGAAGAATTTAAGAACTGGATATTTAATGATCAGGAAAGAAGAAACAGGCTTGTAAAGCTATATAATGAGCGTTTTAACTCCATCAGAAATCGTGAATATGACGGCAGTAACCTATCCTTTGAGGGAATGAATACTAAAATAGAGCTTAGACCTCATCAGAGAAACGCTATTGCAAGAAGTTTGTATGGAGGAAATACGCTTCTTGCCCATGTGGTTGGTAGCGGAAAGACCTTTGAAATGGTGGCTTCCGCAATGGAAAGTAAAAGGCTTGGAATGTGCAGTAAATCACTCTTTGTTGTACCGAACCATCTAACAGGTCAAATAGGCAGAGAGTTTATGCAGCTTTATCCGTCAGCTAACATTATGGTGGCAGATAAAAGAGACTTTGAGCCGAAAAATAGAAAAAGGTTCATAGGAAGAATTGCAACAGGAGAGTACGATGCGGTTGTAATTGGGCATACGCAATTTGAAAAAATTCCAATGAGTAAGGAATATCAGGAGAAGCATATTCAGGATCAGATTGATGAAATCATAAATTATGTTGAGGAATATAAGCACGACAGAAATCAGAACTTTACGGTAAAACAGCTTGAAAAGACAAAGAAAAAACTGGAAACAAGGCTTGAAAAGTTAAACGATGATTTTAAGAAAGATGATGTCATTACCTTTGAGGAACTTGGCGTTGATAAGCTCTTTATCGACGAAGCACATAATTACAAAAATCTCTATCTCTACACAAAAATGAGAAATGTAGCAGGCATCGGTCAAAGTGAAGCATTTAAGTCCTCCGATATGTTTATGAAGTGTAGATATATGGATGAAATGACGGGTGGAAAAGGTATTGTATTTGCCACAGGAACTCCTGTATCAAATTCCATGACGGAACTTTATACAATGCAGCGTTATCTTCAGTATGAAAGCCTTAAAAAGAATAATTTAGAACATTTTGATAGCTGGGCATCTACATTTGGTGAAACACAGTCTGCCTTTGAACTATCTCCGGAGGGAACAGGGTACAGAGTTAAGACAAGATTTTCAAAGTTTTACAACTTGCCTGAGCTTATGAGTATGTTTAAGGAAGTAGCGGATATTCAGACAGCGGATATACTCAATCTTCCAACACCTGAAGCACACTATGAGGTTATTAAGACTTTGCCAAGTGAGGAGCAAAAGGAAATCCTAAAGAGCTTATCCGAAAGAGCTGATGATGTCAGAAACAGAGTGGTAGAACCTGATGAAGATAATATGCTGAAAATCACCAATGACGGTAAGAAACTTGCCTTAGACCAGCGTTTAATCAATCCTCTACTACCCGATAATCCTGACAGCAAGGTCAATGTGTGCGTGAAAAATGTCTTTTCCATTTGGGATAAGACAAGAGAAAATAAGTCCACACAGCTTCTTTTCTCCGATATGTCAACTCCAAAAGGAGATGGAGAGTTTAATATTTACGATGATATTAGAGAAAAACTTGTGGCAATGGGAATACCGAAAGAAGAAATAGCCTTTATCCATGAAGCAAATTCCGACAAGCAAAAAGATGAACTCTTTGCAAAGGTAAGAAAAGGAGATGTGAGGATACTACTCGGCTCAACACAGAAGATGGGAGCCGGAACGAATGTGCAAAACAAACTGATTGCCCTTCATGATTTGGATGTCCCATGGCGTCCTGCCGACCTTGAGCAGAGAGCAGGTAGAATTGTGAGGCAGGGAAATGAGAATAAAAAAGTGAATATCTATCGTTATGTAACAGAGAACACCTTTGATGCGTATTTGTGGCAGACCATAGAAAACAAGCAGAAATTCATTTCACAGATTATGACAAGTAAAACACCTGTCAGAGTGGCAGAAGATGTAGATGAAAGCAGTTTAAACTATGCAGAGATTAAAGCCCTTGCCACAGGTGATCCTAAGATTAAAGAAAAGATGGATTTGGATAATGAGGTTACGAAACTTAAAATGCTTGAAGCAAACTATAAGTCCAATCGTTACAGATTAGAGGATAAGGTCGCTAAAAACTACTCGGAAGAAATTGCAAGAACAGAAAAGCTAATAGAATCTGTAAAGAAAGATATATTGGAAGTTGAACCTAAAGCGGAAGGAGAAGAGAAGTTTACTTCCATTACTATCGGTGGTGTGAAGATATTAGATAAAAAGTTAGCCGGAGAAAGGCTGCTTGAAGCGATTTCCAAAGTAAAAATCAATGAAAGCAAGGTCATAGGAAAGTACAGAAACATGGATTTGGAGGTCAGCTATAACTTCTTTACCAATGAGCATAACTTTAGCTTAAATGGTGCTGCAAAGCATTCAGGAGAGCTTGGAACGAGTTCGGACGGTAATATTACAAGGCTTGATAATGCTCTTGAGAAAATGCCTGAGAAATTAAAGAGGCTTGAAGAAAAGCTCTTCAGCACAAAAGAACAGCTTGAAAATGCCAAAGAGGAATTACAAAAGCCTTTTGAAAAAGCTGATGAACTAAAGAATAAGGTGCTTCGCTTGGCAGAACTGAATAAGCTCCTTGATATGGGAGAAGTGGAAGAAAAGAGAAATGATAATCCCCTTGTAGAAGATGTAAAACGAGCTATCATTGACTTCTGCAACAGAGAGTATGAAGAAAATCATAGTTATGATGAATTTAATACCTTGTACCCTGACTTAAAGCATATCGGTATCGCCTATACCAATACACCGGATGAAAGACATGGCATACAGTTTGAGTTAGACCTTGAGAATTATACAGCAACTCAATATGTAAATGATGTTGTAGTAAGTCATTATGATTATGTAAAGGAAAATGGAAGTGTTGAAAAGGCTCTTGATGTCATAAAATTTGAAATGGAAAATGGAGAGTTTAATACCTTTGTTTCGGTAGATGAAGAAGAATTAAAGCAAGCAATGGGACTTGAAATTGATGATGAAGGTAACTTCTATGATCCACTTTCTAAAGACCTTGATAATGATGGAATTGCTGACAGATATGACAATGACTTTAAGGACAGCGATTATTTTGAGTCAACCTATGATGTTGAAGATAATTTGCATACCAAAGAGGAAGCCACACAGAAAACGGGTGATAAACCATCTATCTTAGGACAGATAAGAGCCTATCAGGAAGAAAGTAAAACAGAAGAAAAACAAACTGCAAAAGAACAGGAATATGTACGATAAGGGAGGGAAACCTCCCTTTTACCATGAAAGGAGATAAAACATGGATTACAAAACAATGAGAAATCAGATAGAAGATATGGTAAGTGATAATCACAAGGACTTTGTTAAGGCGGTTATCAGCATGGAAAAAGGTATCAACGATGAAAGTGCTTTGGATAAGCTCTATGAGGCTTATATGGACAATGACACCGTTAATTTACTGCATGAGGAATTTGATTACATGATTGAGGATTTAAGAGAACAGGGGCAGATTAAAGATCTTCCTTATGTTCAAGAGGAGAAAGATAATCTTGTCAATATCGTTGGAAATATTGTAGGAAAGATCGATGTAGTTGAAAGAGAAAATAAGAACGGCAAAGCCTTTCAAGTAGTAAACTTCTCTGTGGCATCTAAAGATGATGAGGGCAATAAGGTATATCATAATTGTTCCGCATACGGAGAAAAGGGTGATATTCCAAAAGACTTTAAGCAGGGAGATTTTGTAAAACTCTTTGGACAGATCAGAACTTCCGTTGACGATAACGGCAAGGAACATACTAACATCAGGATACTTTCTTCAAAGCTCCTAAAGGCAAAAGAACAGATGAAAGGTCGAGATGAAAAGAAAGAGTCTGTGCTTGGAGCTATCAAAAAATATCAGGCTGAAGATAAGGAAAAGCCTAAAGAAAAGAAAGAAACATCAAAAGAAGCTGAGAGATAAACTTATGGTCGGTGTGGTCTTGGGACTGCACCGACTCTTTTTTTATTTGCGAAAAAAGGAGATAAAGATTATCTCTCCATCTCCTTACCCATATAAATTCTGTAATTTTTTCGTATCTTATAAAGCTCGTCCATAGTGGATTTTGAGAAAGAATACTCTTGCATAAGGGTGTTCTTTTTTTCTTGTAATTTATCAAGCTCAGCTAAAATATCCTTTGAATTTGGGAGCTTGGAATAGGATTTTTTAAGCTCTGAGAGAGCATTTTCATATAGGGTAATCTGAGCTTTGTACTCTTCAAAAAATGCCTTGTCAGACGGATTAGCAGTATATTCCTTGTAGCACGCTCTGTATTTTTTAACGGTATGAACTTGCTCCATAGTGGTGGAAAGCTTCTGCATTTCCTTATCAATAGCCTTGATTTTCTCTTGTATATTTTGCCTTTCATCGGCTGCTTTTTGAATATACTCGTCAAGCTGTTTAACGGATTTAATGCCATGTTCTCTGATATAAATAACAGACTCAGCCATTGTATGAAGGTTATGTTTGGTTGCCCAATATTCGTAGCCTTTGCTTTCCTTTACCTTTGCATTGGTGTTCATGTCAATAACATTGCCGATGCGTTTTTTGACGTCGGGAGTCTTGATAAACTCTCTTTCTGCAATTCGTTCTTTTAATCTTTCCTCGGTATAATCTTCTCCGATTGTTTTAGTCCTTGTAAATCTCGCCTTATCTTTTGTCTTAAAAGCAATGTGCTTACCGTATTTGATTTCATAGCCAAGATCAGCCATCTTCTTTAAAAATTCGTCCCAGTCCTTTGACTGTTTTATTATTCTATCAATGTCAAATTGAAGTTTACTTTTCCAAGAAGTGCCATGCTTTGCCTGTTCGTTTTCATACCAAGATTTACCGTTAATCTTATATTTTTTCTTATAGCTTTCGTAAAACTCGTCAATGACAGATAGGCTATTTTCTTTGCAGAGTTTATCACTCTGATAACGGATTTGGTGGTAACTTTTCTTGTTAGACTGGTAGCACCTACCTGTTACCATATTTACATTATTGAAGATGATGTGATTGTGGATATGCCCCTTATCTACGTGAGTAGATAAGACAAATTCGTACTCATCTTTGAGTATCTTTTTACACAGCTCCATACCAATTTGGTGAGCCAATTCAGGGCTTGTTTCTCCCGGTAAAAATGATTGAATGAGATGTCTTGCAAGAACGGTTCCTTTTGTTCCTGCGTCATTTCGTGTCCTTAAAAACTGAGTGTGAGCAGTTGATTCGTGGCATTTATGAGTGCTTACTAAAAGCTGCTCGTCTGTTTTATCTCCATTTACAATGTAGTCGATAGCAAGATTAAGAGTCGATTTTATTGGGTGTATTTTTGTAATAGCCATTATTATTCACCTTCCGTTTCAGATGTTCTTTTCAGAAGTAGTGAATGAATTTGCCACAGTTCTTTTGAGAAATGTTCAATCTCTTTTTTCATGTCATTGATGTCCTCTTTATAGATTATGCCTGTCGAATTAACTCGCTTTGCAATCTGATTTATGTTGTTTGTGGCATTGGAAAGCAAGCCTTGTAAATCTCTGAAAGGCTCTAAATCCACTTGATAAACTTCCTTTTCCAAAACGCATTTGCGGATGAAATGGCTCATGTTTCTACACTTCGCAAGTCTTTTTTTCTCTACAAAAAGAGCCTTTTCTTCTTCAGTTAGTTTAATTTCAAGTCTTTCGTTTCTTATTCTATTTGCCATAGTTAGTTCCTCCTTTGAATGTATTTCGGGGTCTTAGGGTTCTCCCTAACAAGCTAAAAATTGATAAAAAAAGAAGCAGATCCCCAAGGGCTGCTTCGTCAATTTTCCGTAAGTGTCCGTACACTTACTGTGCTTGCTACAAAAGAATGATAAGGACAGCAAGCATTAAGCAAATATTAAGTTCATAGATATTATAACATAATACATGAAATGTTTGAAATTCATTTATCCGCTTTTTGTAAATGAAAATTCGAAAATTTTCAAAATAGAATTGACATGGTTGGCGGTGTAAAGTATAATCTATTTAGAAATAAATCGAAATAGTTTTAAGATGAGAATTAAAATAGATTAGAAGAGGTAAATTTAGTGGGATTTCCGAATACATTTAAAGCATTAGCAGATCCTGTGAGGCGTGATATTTTACTTTCCTTGAAACAAAAATCACTTACGGCAGGAGAGATTGCTGAAAAATATGATCTATCTAACTCAACCATTTCTTATCATTTATCCTTGCTAAAAAAGGCAGAGTTGGTAACAGAGAGGAGGTATAAGAATTTTATATACTATGACATAAATATATCCGTATTTGAGGAAATGATAATTTGGCTATCGCAGTTTCAAGGGGTGGAAAATGAAAAATAAAAAATGGTATGTAGTAATAATACTACTTAGTTTTTCGGCAAGTATATATTTATTAACTACCGGGAATAGCGAAATTGGTTTTTATAAGTTATATATATTACCAATAATAGTTTCGGCATTGAGTATAGTTTTAGATATTATAGGCAGAAGACTTGCAGAAAAAGATAGGTTACCGCATAAATTAATACTACCAATTGCAATGAGTGTCCCTGTAATATTTGCCATATCACAATATGGTCAGTATGTTTTTAATCAGGAGAATGAAAATTATACTCAGGAAATAATTCGTGTTTTAGTAGCTTTAATTATTATTGCAGTTGGAAATTATTTGCCTAAGACAAAGCCCAGTCGGTTTGTAGGATTGAAATTTTTCTGGCTTCTGGATAAACCGGTATTATGGTTTAAAGTGCATAGGTTAGCGGGATATTTATGGATTATTTCCGGTGTTTTGATGCTCTCCATGAGGGTTTCAAATAAATGGTTTTGGGTAGTTAGTTATGCAACGCTGCTATATGTCATTCCACTGATATATTCCATTGTATTGTTAAAAAGAGAGAGGGAGGAACAATATGAAAACATCAAAAATTAAGCATCTAATCATCAGCAGTATTTTATGTTTAGCTACAATTGGTATTTTTCTGGTATTTGGTAAAAATTTACCAGATGTAGTGCCTGTACATTGGGATTCATCGGGTAACGTTAATGGTACTATTGCCAAAACTTATTTAACTTACGGAGCACCGATTGCGTATTTACTTATTAATTTTATTGCAATTGCAAAGTTTCAAGGAAGTGAAAAGGCAACATGGAAATACTATCTTGTACCAATAAGTGTAATAGCAATTAGTTTCTTGGTAATATTTTTAGCTTTAAGATAAGAAAATATAGCAGAGTAAAATAGCTCCAGACAGATTATTCTGCTGGGGCTATTTTTAGGAGGAGTTATGCTGGAAATAAGTAATTTTTCAAAAGTTTATAGCAATGGTCATGTGGCAGTTGATAATTTAAATCTAACAGTAGAAGCAGGTGATATATATGCTTTTATAGGTTCCAATGGTTCAGGAAAGACATCAACTATAAAGGCTATTGTGGGGATACATGATTTTAATGGAGAAATTATTGTTAATGGTAAAAAGGTAAGCGAAAATAATGAAATTTATAAAAAAGATATCGCTTATATACCGGATAACCCTGATGTATATGAAAATTTGACAGGATTTCAATATGTAAATTTTATATCTGATTTATATGAAGTCGAAAAGAATGTAAGAAAAGAAAAATTAGACTATTTCTCTAACTTGTTTGAGATGAAAGCCTTTCTAAGCAATGCAATCTCATCCTATTCGCATGGTATGAAGCAAAAAATTGTTATTATTTCAGCGTTTATACATTCTCCGAAGCTATTGGTAATGGATGAGCCTTTTGTGGGCTTAGATCCCAAATCATCATACTTGCTAAAAGAAGAAATGAGAAAATTAGCAAGAGGTGGTGGAGCGATTTTCTTTTCAACACATGTTTTAGAAGTGGCAGAGAAGTTATGCAATAAAATTGCAATGATAGATAATGGACGTTTGATTGTTGAAGGGGAAACGACGGAAATATTAAAAAATGCAGATGGATTAGAGCAATATTTTATGGAGATGATTAAAAAATGAAAAATACTATGATACTTGCAAAAAATCAAGTATTTAATAATCTCCTTAATATAGGAAATGGAGAGAAAAATAAAAAAGAAACGTTGACTTATACTGCATTAAGCCTATTTTCTGTGTTTCTGTTGGTGTGCTTATACAATTTGTTTTCAATAAAATCAATTATAGAAATGGGGTTAAATAAGTATGCGATGTCATATGGAGTTTCCGTATCATTTTTCTTTGTAGTATTAGCAACGATTTTTAAAAGTAATTCTATTTTCTTTTACAATAAAGACTTTGAAATGCTTAGTTCTTTTCCCGTGAAAAAGTCGGAAGTCATTGCAAGTAAGTTTTTTCTATTATATCTAATAGATATAGTTATATGTGAAAGCATATTATTACCGGATATGATTTTGTTGGTAGTTAAACAATACATTTCAATTAAACTGTTTCTGTTTTTTTTAGCAACAAGTATTGTTACGCCTGTCATTCCTATGTGTGTGGCTTCTATTTTAGCAATTTTAATAGAGATATTAGGGAACTTATTTAAAAGAAAAAATATTGTGAATATCGTTTTATCATTTTTATTTTTTATAGGATATTTCATAGCCATATCAATAAATCGTGATGAGAAAAATGTGGCGTTAGAAGAAATCGTAGAAAATAAGCTTATAAAAATATTTCCTTTAGCAAAGTTGTTTTATATAGGAGAAAATCTACAAAATGGGATTGTTCTTTTCATACTTATTTCAGTGGTGATTTTCAGCTTGTACTGTTTTTTAATAATGAAAAACTACGATAATATACATCAATATCTGAATAGAAGCTTTCAAGGGAAATCTTGTATCAATTTGGAGATTAAGATAAAGAAACCATGTAGAGCATTGTTTGAAAAAGAATTGAGAAGGTATTTAGGTTCAAGTAGTTATGTTATAAATACCTCTTTAGGTGTTATGGTTTTGTGCTTTACTTCGGTTGCGAGTATTTTGTTTGGAGTTTCGAATATAGAGAAATTATTTGGGATAAGGTCATTAGATTTAATCCTTTCTCAATATGCTTCATTGGTTATTGCTTCGTTTTTAGTAATGTCTTGTACGACTTCGTCATCTATATCATTAGAGGGTAATAATCTATGGATATTGCAATCATCGCCGGTATCTGTCAAAAAAATTGTAAACAGTAAAATAGCGGTAAATATCTTGATACATTTTATAGGCTATTTTTTCGCCGTTACAATGATCTTCTTAAAAATTAAATTAAATGTGATCCAAATGCTTTCGATATTGATTGTTCCGATATGTTATTCATTATTTATTTCAGTTGTGGGACTGTATATTAACATGAGGTATATGAAATTAATATGGAGTGATGAGATAAGTGTAGTAAAGCATAGTACAGCAGCTATACTAACCAATCTCATTGCAATATTTATGGTTGCTGCTCCTGTTACAATGATGATTTTCTTGAACTTGTCATATCAAATAGCGATGCTTATAATATGCACCTTAATGCTAATTGTTTGTCAAAAATTATATAGAGTTACTCTATCTGCAAATTTGTGCAAGTGATGCGAAGAAAATACCCATGACTTAATAGTAAAACTAAATACAGAAATAACTCCAAGAGGACCTTTTACGCCAAAGTGTAGAAGTCCTCCTTTTTTATTCTCAAAAGCAAAACAGAGAACAGGAAAAGGAGGATAATACAATGGCTAAAGAATATTCCCTTTATATCAAAGGAAAAGCTGTATCGGTAAGCGAAGATGTCTATAAAGCCTATTGGAAGATAATTGAGCATGAAAAATATCTTCAAAAAAAGGATTGGAAGTATGGAATTATTCCATTTTCATCATTGGATCATGATGGACACTTCGCAGATAACATTGTTGATGAAAGCATTGATGTAGCAAAAATTGTGGAAACACAGATAATGATTGAAGCATTGAGAAATGCTATATCAAGACTAAATGATGAAGAAAGGGACATCATTGAGCGTTTGTACTTCAATGATGAAACGCTTCGTTCAGTAGCAAAGCTCAAAAGTATTACACATCCAGCTTTAATCAAAAGAAGAAACAAAATTCTTGAAAAGCTGAAAAAATTCATCGAAGAACTTTAAAACTTCGGTAACCAAAGGGGTCAAATTTTCCTTATGTAAAGTGAAGGGGAGTTTGACCTCCTTTACTTTGATAAGAGATATAGCCTATTTATGCAAACAGGAAGATGTAAAGAAAATCCCTTTCAAATATTTGTTCTTTGACAACTGAATAGACCATGACGGGACTTTTAATTACTTAGTGAGCGTAAGAAATTTACGCCAAGACTTTTCTGCTGAAGAAATTCGGTTTAAATGAATACTGTCAAAGATAAGGATATAAGGAAACGAGCGATGAATAAATTTTCTTAAAGCAAAGGACAAGGATAACTTTGTGAGCTATGACCTGAGTAATGATAATGATACTTCTTTAGTGAAAGCCGGCTCATCTTAACAGGGGCGGTGGTGAGATTCCAATGTTGCTGATCCAAAGCACCCGTCAATGTCGTGAAACTTTAGATAAAATTAAATGAGGAGGATTTAGAATGAATAATGAACTATTAAGATATAGCCTCCAATTATCTATGCTGTCTATGTTACTTTCTAAGCACTTGCTCAGTGATATTGAATATAAAAAGATAAAACTAAAGCTGATGAAAAAGTATAACATTTCTACAGAATTATATTTATAATGTTTTGCAAGTGTGGTATAATTGAACTACATAGAAAGATACAAAAAGGAGGCGGTGCAGTGAAAAAGGATGTTAAAGTTATTAAAGGTGATACCACACTGAAAAGAACTGCATCAGGCTGTGTTCAACGCTCAATAAAGAGAATGGCAGCTTATTGCAGAGTAAGTACGGATACCGAAGATCAAATTAACAGCTATAATTCTCAAGTAGAACACTATACAGATTTTATAAAGCAAAACAATGAGTGGACACTTGCAGGAATATATGCTGATGAAGCGATAACCGGTACACAGGTTGACAGAAGAATTGATTTTCAAAGGCTAATCAATGATTGTATGAATGGCGATATAGACATGGTAATTACAAAATCTATATCAAGATTTGCAAGAAATACTCTAGATACTTTGAAATATGTTAGAAAGCTAAAGGAATATAATGTTGCAGTATTTTTTGAAGAAGAAAATATCAATACTTTAACGATGGATGGAGAGTTACTTTTAACTATTCTAAGTTCAGTTGCCCAGCAAGAAGTAGAAAATATTTCAGCTAATGTTAAAAAAGGCTTGAGAATGAAGATGGAAAGAGGAGAAATGGTCGGGTTTCAAGGTTGCTTAGGTTATGACTATGATCCGGAAACTAAGAGTATTTCCATCAATGAAAAAGAAGCTGAGATTGTACGATATATTTTTAGAAGATACCTTGAGGGTGTTGGCGGAATGGTTATTTCCAGAGAGCTTGAAGAACAAGGCTATTTATCGCCAAGAGGATATAAGAAATGGACTGAAACTACGGTTTTGGGAATTATTAAGAATGAAAAATACAAGGGCGATCTTCTGATGGGTAAAACATTCACTGTTGATCCTATTTCAAAAAGAAGATTGGACAACTTTGGGGAACAAGATAAATTCTACATTGAAAACCATCATGAGCCTATTATTTCAGAAGAAGATTTTGAAAAGGCTCAGGGAATTAGACTAAGAAGGGCAAAAAACAGAAATACCGTAGCGAACAATGGAGGCAAAAGAGAAAAGTATTCAAGGAAATATGCTTTCAGCAGTATGCTGGAATGCGGCTTTTGCGGTCATATGCTTTCAAGAAGAAATTGGCACTCAAGTTCTGAATACAAGAAAGTAATTTGGCAATGCGTTAATGCTACTAAAAACGGAAAGAAGTATTGTCCACACAGCAAAGGCATTGAGGAAGAAGCTATAGAAAAAGCATTTATGGAAAGCTATCGTCAGGTATGCCACAACAATGTGGAAATTACAAATGAGTTTTTAAAAACTGTGGAAGAAGAACTGAAAGATAATAGCTTAGCAAAGGATTTGAAGAAAATTAGTAATCAACTTGATAAAATACTGAAGAAAGAAAAAGATCTTGTTGAATTAAGGCTTAATGAATCAATCAGTATGGACATATATCAAGATAAGTATAATGAAATAGCTATTAGTAAAGAAAAATTACTTGCAGAAAAAAGAACTTTAGAAGTAACACTCACTGATGAAAAAGCGTTGAAGAAAAGGCTCGAGGGGTTTAAAAAATTACTTGAGTCCAATAAATATCTTGAGGAATTTGATAGGGCAGTATTTGAAAGTATAGTAGATAAAATCATCATTGGGGGAACTAACGATGAAGGTGAAATTGATCCTGCAATGATTACTATCATATATAAGACAGGAAAAAAAGATTCTCAGGACGGAAGATTATTCAAGAGCAGAAGAAAAAATGCCAAGGAAGTTAATGAGGAAACTGACAACAAATTGTATCCTCATTCAAGCGACGAGGTCAATAATTTGTGTTCCTATCCTATGGACAACACATGTGGAGACAGTGGCATTGATGATACGAGGGAAAAGTAAATAGGGATAGATCTTAGCAGAATAAGGGTTTTTAGTGTTTTTGCATACTTGGAAATAAGATGTAATTATGGCTGGAACCCCTTATTTTTGTGTGCATATGAGACTAGAAATGCAGTTGAGTAGACAAAAGACATATACCACAATGGATGTTAGAAAAAGAATTTCTGCTGCCACTTCCCCCCAAATGATACGAGATTTCTATCGCTTACATTTAAGGTAGTAAATACGCATTTGTTTTAAAAGCATCTTTAATGTATAGAATAAAATGTTATAATAAAATAGATTTAACAAAAATGCGTATTTATACAGCTTTATTAAACAGAGGTGTAAGATGGAAGTGGAAAGACCAAGATATTTGAATCAACTAATAGATAAAAAAGATAATGGAAGAGTAAAGATCATTACAGGCGTTAGAAGATGTGGGAAATCATATCTTTTATTTGAATTGTATCGAAAATATTTACTGTCTATTGGGATAAATGAAAATCAGATTATCATGATTGCCCTTGATAGTTTGAAGAATGTGCAATATAGAAATCCTATAGAATTAGATGATTTTCTAAGAGAAAAAATTCGGGATAATGTATTACGATATTATATTTTTATCGATGAAATTCAATTTGTGGAAGAAATTTCAAACCCATATCTGAAAAATAGTGACTCAAAGATATCCTTTGTAGATCTTGTATTAGGCCTTATGAAAATCTCCAATGTCGATGTATATATTACAGGGAGCAATTCCAGGATGCTTTCATCAGATGTGTTAACACAATTTCGAGATCGTGGCGATGAGATAAGAGTCTATCCATTTTCATTTGCTGAATTTTATTCATGCTATGATGGAGATAAAGGAAAGGCTTTCGATGAATATTGTTTATACGGTGGTATGCCTATATCTGTGCAACTTAAAAACCATGAAGAGAAGAGCAAATATTTAAAGAATATTTTTACAAGCACTTATATTAAAGATGTGGTAGAGCGTCATAAAATCTTAAAAGATGTGTCTATAATAGATGATTTGCTGGATATTATATCTTCATCCATTGGTTCTTTATCTAACCCAACCAAGTTAGCTAGTACCTTTATGTCAGAAAAGAATATAAAGATATCTCAATTTACAGTTAGTAATTACTTGGATTACTTCATTAATGCTTTCTTAATAGAAAAAGCCAGGAGATTTGATGTGAAAGGGAGGAAGTATATTTCATCCCCATATAAATATTATTTTTCCGATATTGGCCTGAGAAATGCAAGACTAAATTTTAGGCAGAATGAACAATCACACATTATGGAAAATGTAATATACAATGAACTGCGAATGAGAGGGCTAAATGTAGATGTTGGTGTCGTAGAATATAATTATAAAAATGAGAACAAAAAAACAGTCAGAAAGAACTTAGAAGTTGATTTTATTATTAATAGAGGAAGTAATAGATACTATATTCAATCAGCACTTAATGTGGATACAAAAGAAAAACAAATGCAGGAAACTGAATCTTTAAGAAGAACCGGAGATTCCTTTAAAAAAATGGTGATAGTAAGAAATAACATTGTACCTCGATATGATGATGATGGTATTTTATATATTGGAGTAGAGGACTTTCTTTTAGATGAAACGTCAATAGACTTATAGAAATATCAATACTGCATTTAATAAAAATACGTATTTACAAAAATTTATTATGTGGTATGGCTCAGAGAAATCTGGGCTTTTTTAATGTCACTTTTGTCTTATAACCTGGATTTTAGAAATAGGTGAAAGGTTCTGTGTATTATTAAAGCATGCTGTTAGCATTGCGGTCGAAATCGTTTGATTTTTAAATATGATTTATCATGACATATCGTTTTATGTGGAGACAGTAGCCTTTGTGATACGGGGGGAAATATGTGTCGAATGAAGTGAAGGCACAAAAAAGTTTACGAGCAATCGTGTTGAAAAGCTATGTATAATCGCCTACACTATTACAAATGGGATTGTTATGTGAAAGGAGCGTGTGAAGATATGGCTCAACACAAAAAAGACTATATAACCCTTAATATAAAGATGGACGCGGCACAATGCGTCGTTTTGCAACATACTGCAAAGATGTTGGTCATACAAAAACTCTGGCCGTTGAGCGCATAATTGGTGCGTTTCTGGATGAGCGTCTATGAGAAAGCATTGGAATACGCCGATCTCAAAGGCGGAGAAACTGTCATAGACGCCTACTGCGGTACAGGTACCATTTCCCCCTGCCTGGCGAAAAAGGCAAAGCGGGTCATCGGCATAGAAATCGTGAAGCCCGCCATAGAAGACGCCAAAAAGAATGCGAAAAAGAACCATATGGAAAATACGGAATTTTACGCAGCCGACGCGGGAAAACTTATGCCGCAGCTTTACCGGCAAGAGCTGGTTCCCGATGT
>OHFE01000099.1_pt1 | contig 41599 bp, 39 predicted proteins | sample 1567471 | NCBI WGS metagenome assembly OHFE01 (sample SAMEA3879513, study PRJEB24766) | human gut metagenome | biome: human-associated habitat; feature: feces | place: USA | collected 1985/1987 | reverse complement strand
TCGCCTTCTTTCCATTCTGCGTTCCATTCATGTGCAGCTGCTGGATCATATTATCGTCAGTCCTACCGACACCTACTCCATGCGCAGCGACCCGGAGTACGGCAGCTTCTTCACCGTCAAATAACGCAATGTACAAAAGGAACCGCAGTTTAGTACAGTAAAACATCTTTTTGGTCAAAAAGAAAGCCGAGCAGTTTCACACTGCTCGGCTTCTTTACTAGATCAGAACGGTTGAAATAGGGACGATACGAATAATGTCACCGTTTTCGTCTTTGATGCCGACGGAAAGCTGTTTGTAACGCAATCCGTCATCCACTAAAATGGCTTCGATCACTACACAATCCGCAGTTTCAGCTAAATCCCGCGTCTCTTCTATGACCATTTTCACTCCTCCTCTCAGCTATTATGCTACAAAAGAGTAATATTTGTCAATACCGACCACTAACTTTTTTTGAAAAAATGCAATTTTCAGCCAAAATCCGTCATCATATAACGGAGCAACAATATTTTATACTCTGACAAACAGAAAAGCCCGGTTTTCAAGCAATCATCCGGGCAACGGAAATGAACGCTTTGCAAAAACCAAAATGCAGTCAGCTGCTCTTTTCACCATAGCGGCAATCACAGAGACCGGCGCCGGTGTTGCCCGCTGCCCCCTCTGCGTTGGTGTCTGCTCCATTTTCGCCGGTATCTTCGGCAAACAGCTGGAGGTTCAGCGGCAGGCGTGCGCACACCCGGCTCTGTTCTCTGCTGTTTTCCATCTCGGCATTGTGTTTTGTCATTGCTGACTCCTTTCCCAAACCGTACGCTGCCGGTTCGGTAAAGGATATATTCCCACAGGCATAGCCTGAAAATGGGCATAAAAAGAGCAGGGTTGCAATCTGCAACTCTGCTTTCTGTGGATGATTGATCTTGATCTTGCTCTGCACGGAGCGCCTTGTACTTTTCCAGTATTTCACCATACCGGCGTTTGACTAAAGAAAGCCCCGAATTTCGCGCAATCACGCGCCATTCGGGGCTTTTTTGGCGGAGAGCAAGGGATTCGAACCCTCGAACAGGCTTTGACCTGTTACACGATTTCCAATCGTGCTCCTTCGGCCAGCTCGGACATCTCTCCAAAGACAATGCCTATTATATCAAATACGCAAAGGAAAATCAAGACTTTTTTTAAAATTAATAATACTTATTATTCGCTTTCCCTTAATACCTTGTTAATATAGTTAAGCACACGCTTTTTGTCTGCGCTCCACAAGGGGGCTACAAGTATTTTTTTATCTCCGTCACCCGTAAGCCTGTGTATTACGGTGGTTTTTGGGATAACTCTAAGGCATTTTACAAGTATATCCGCATATCGCTCAAGCGACAGAACGGGCACATTGCCCTTTTCGTATTCATCGCATAAGTCGGTATCCTTTAATATGTGCAAAAGCTGTAACTTAATTCCGTCGGAACATTTGCCCGCATATTCAGCACTCTGCACTATCATATCTTCCGTTTCATTAGGCAAACCGATTATAATGTGCGTTATTACGCTTATGCCCTCCTTGTGCAGGCGCTTAACCGCATCATCATACACGCTTAAGTCATATCCACGGCGAATATAGTCTGCCGTGCTTTTATGAACTGTCTGCAAGCCGAGTTCCACCCACACAGGCTTTATTTTATTAAGTCTCGAGAGCAAATTTACGGTTTTGTCAGGCAGGCAGTCGGGACGGGTAGCGACCGACAAAGCGACAATTTCATCGGGTTCTATAGCTTCGGTGAAAATTTTTTCAAGGTACTCAACGGGCGCATATGTATTTGTAAACGGCTGAAAGTAAGCAATAAATTTTTTACAATCGGTTTTTCTGCCGATTCTCTCTTTAGCCTCCCGAATTTGCTCGGATATGCTGTGGTTTCTGTCGGCGGAAAATTCTCCCGAACCTCCCCTACTGCAAAAAATACACCCCCGTGTGTCTATTTTGCCGTCACGGTTAGGGCAAGTCATACCGCCGTCAAGTGAAATTTTATATACCTTTTCGCCAAAGGTGTTTTTTAAATATTCGTTTAGAGAATAATAATACATAACTGCTCCGTTTTCAGTAAAATGCAAAATGACCGACTGTGTCGGTCATTGCTTTGGTTAGAAAATTTAGAAGAGGAAAATCTATGAAAACTTCTTGTTAACTTTATTGTGCTTATATAATAACCTGCTTTTGTGACGATTATATGAATAGAAGTACAAAAAAATGTGAAACTTTGTGTGATTTTTTAAAAATCTTAATTACAGCTTAGAATACAGCTTGATATACTCAAGAAATTTTGCTGAAATTTCGTCTTCAAGTTTTTCAAATTCTTTGTCAATGCCGCCGTTAAAAAATTGCTTGGTATGAATTTGCATTGCGAATTGTAAATGTAAACATAGTTTATCTAAATAATTTCATATCAGAATTATATAAATCCTCTCTCGTAATATCGGCGTAAAATTCTTCGCCCGTAGCATTTTCCAAAGCCTTGATAATAAGGTTCGGATTTGCGTTGTCGGTACTGCCTGCAGAAAGTACAATTTCAAGCTCGGCAAAATCACATTTTTCCGATAAAGAATAATTTTTAATGCTTTTCTTTAAATCAACAGTCTTGTAACCCGACTTTGACTTCTTTTCAAGCATAATTTCTTCGCTTTCCAAAAGTTCTTTCAGTGCGGTATATACTTTATCAGAGTTAAGATTATCACTGCTGATTTTCATATTAAACCTTGCATACGCAATTTTTCCGGCTTTCATAATCGGCTCTGTAACCGCAAAAACTCTTATGCCCTGCGGCAGGCAGGCATTAAGATTGTTGATTAATTCTTCATCGGAAATATCTTCAATCAATTTTATATCCATACACTCGTTAATTCCTCTGAATCCGAGTGAAAGCGGCAGAGGAAAAGTTGCGAACGGGTGCGGATTAAATCCCTCGGTATGCCATATCGGAGCTTTGCTCTTGTGCAATGCTCTTAACATACAACGGTTAAGGTCAAGGTGCGATATATAACGGCACTCGTTATCTTTCTTAAACCAAACTCTTGCGTTTTTCAAAGCACACACCCTCCCCGTATTTTGCCGCACCGCAGTTGTTGCACTTCAAACGACAATGCGGTGTTGTTGTATTTTCATATGCCTTTTTACATTCTTTAATAAGATAATCCTTAGTTACGCCGTAGTCAAGGTGATCCCACGGAAATACCTCGTCAAACGAACGCTGACGGTTTGCGTAGAATGTCGGGTCAATGCCGCACTCTTCAAAAATATCAAGCCATTTCTGCAAGTCAAAGCAGTCGCCCCAACCGTCAAAATGAAAACCTTTTTCACAGGCAATTTCCATTGCTTTACACAGTTTTCTGTCACCACGGGCAAATACCGCCTCAAGGTAACTTGTGTCGGCATCGTGGTAATTAAACTGAATCTTGCGGGTTGTAATGCTTTCTTTGATATGCTGTTGTTTAGCGTGCAAAGCAGGGATTGTGTCCTGTCCGTGCCACTGGAACGGCGTAAACGGTTTTGGCACAAATGATGACGCAGAAACTGTTACTCTTACACCCTTTCCCTTTGGCTTATTCGGACAATTATAATAAGTATCGACTACAGCCTGTCCGAGGTCGGCAATTGCCTTTACATCGTCCATTGTTTCTGTAGGCAAACCAATCATAAAATAGAGTTTTACAGTAGTCCAACCGCCTGCAAAAGCTGTTGCGCAGGTCTGCATAAGCTCATCATGCTGAACATTTTTATTGATAACATCACGCATACGCTGACTTCCCGCCTCGGGCGCAAATGTAAGTCCGCTTTTACGCACTGTTTTGATTTTATTCATAATATCGTCGGTAAAACCGTCAACTCGCAATGACGGCAGAGAAATACTGACTTTTTCGTCCTTACTCCACTCATTGAGTTTTGTAAGCAACGGCACAATCTGTGTGTAGTCGCTTGAACTCAGCGAAGAAAGCGACACTTCGTCATAACCCGTATTCTCACACAATGCTCTGCACTGCTTATTGATAACTTCGGGAGATTTTTCTCTTACGGGGCGATAAATAAATCCTGCCTGACAAAAACGGCAGCCACGAATGCAGCCACGGAAAATCTCCTGCACCGCTCTGTCATGCACAATTTCCACAAGCGGAACTACGAAATTATCGGGATAATAGCTTTCGTCCATTTTCTTCATAAGGCGCTTGTGAACAACAGACGGAGCGTTATGTTTAGAAATATACCGCTTAATTGTGCCGTCCTCGTTGTACTCAACATCATAAAGCGACGGCACATACACGCCCTCTATCTGTGCACATTCAATGAGGAACTGTTCTCTTGACTTACCCTCTGCTCTGCACTTTCTGTAAAGCTCCATTACCTCAAGGTCAACCTCTTCGCCCTCACCTATGAAGAAAAGGTCGATAAAATCCGCAATCGGCTCGGGGTTGCAGGTGCAAGGGCCGCCTGCCACAACAATCTGCTTTAAACCTGTACGCTCACAGGATTTAATCGGCACACCCGAAAGCTTAAGCATATTGAGCACATTTGTAAAACTAAGCTCATACTGCAATGTAAAACCGATAAAATCAAAATCCGATACAGGGTCGCCGCTCTCAAGTGCATAAAGCGGAATATTATTTTTAATCATTTCTTCTTCCATATCAATCCAGGGCGCAAAAACTCGCTCGCACCAAATGTACGGAATTGAATTAAAAAGGCTGTAAAGGATTTTCATACCGAGATGTGACATTCCCACTTCGTAGGTATCAGGAAAGCAGAAAGCAAACCTTACATCAACATCCTTTTTATTTTTTACAACTGCGTTAAGCTCTCCGCCAACATATCTGCCCGGCTTTTGAACCTTTAGCAAAAGTTTTTCTACTTCCTTGCTGACCATTGTATTACCTCCGTCAGAAATACCTGTTGTTTTTAAAAATTAATGAAAGTATAATATAACCGCATACAAACAACAGCGAAAAATTATAATCCGAATTAAAAAGTATTATAAATCCCAGCACAGCTATTGGAAATAATGCGATGAAAGTTATGATATTTACTGCCTTTTCCGCCGTATGACCTGTAAATCTGCGGCTAAGCAAAATATACAATAGCTGCCCGCCGTCAAACGACATTACAGGCAGTAAATTTAAAAGACAGAGCGACAGATTTACATAAGCAAATTTTAATAAATCTGTTCCACTAAATAAGTATATCAGAAAAATAATAATAAAACAAATAAAATTAGCAAACGGCCCGAAAAAAACTATAAGAAAATTCTGTAAATCGCTTCTTTGCTGTCGGCTTTCGTCATTTATTGCAATTTCAAACAAAGAAATGCTTATTTTCTTCGGTTTGCTGCCGAAAATCAGCATCATTAAAAGATGCCCCGATTCGTGAATGACCACAGCAAAACTGCACATTACAAATCCGCCGAATATATCAAGTATAATACAAACGGCAATCAGGCAGAGCAATGTGTATGAAACACTGAATTTAATATTGAACAGTTCAAACTTCATCGTCTGTCGCTGTACCGAAAATTTCGGATAAATTGTAATCGTCGGGAGTATTTTCGGCTATAATTGATTTGTTAAGTTCGCCGTAATACCATTGACGGGCAGCAGTGTAAAAATCGCCGCCGACAGTTTTTATAACAAACGCAGCCAAAGCAAGCAATAAACATATTATAAGCTGCATCGTAACAAGGACTTGCGTATTGTGAGATTTTTTACGCTTTTGCGGCGGTAATTCTGTATTTTGAGGGCTTTCCTCTTCCGTTTCCGTATGCGCAGGAGTTGAATATTCGGGGCAAGAGGCACTCTGCCAACCGTCATCGTATGTAATTTCATTTGTAAAATTTTCTTCTGTCAAAACAACCACCTCAATGCAATATATGCACTGAGGTGGACAAAATTAACCTAACTTTTTAAAATCGCCTTTAACAAGATTTATAAAGAAACAAATCGCAATAGTAAGCGAGAAAATCTCGGCAATCGGAAATGCATACCAAACTGCTCCGATTCCCCAAATTCGTGAGAAAATAAACGCAATCGGTAAAATAAGCACAAGCTGACGGGCAAAAGACATAATAAGACTTCTGATTCCCTTGCCGACTGCCTGGAACAAGGTGGTAAAGATAATACCCGCTGCGGCAGGAATAAAGCAAAGACTTATAATTCGGAACGCAGGCACGCCGATCTTCATAAGTTCCTCTGTGCCGCCGAACATTGAAATAAGCTGTTCCGGGATTATCCACATTGCCAATGTGCCTAAAGTCATAATAATTACGCCAATTATAATACCACGCTTGAGTGCGGAATATACACGCTTGCGGTTTCTTGCGCCGTAGTTGTAACCGATAATCGGCATAACGCCCTGGTTAAGTCCAAAGCAAGGCATAAACACAAAGCTCTGCAATTTATAATAAACACCGAGAACCGTTACCGAAGCCTCGGAAGCGGCAAGAATACCGTTAAGTCCGACAATCATAATCGAACCTATCGACTGCATAATAATAGACGGGAAACCAACGGCATATATATTTTTTACAGTCTTCATACTGAATTTAAATTTTCTGAATGTAATTTTAATTAAATGAGATTTCAAGAAAATTATCAGAAGTGCAAAAATCATACTGCAAAACTGACCGAATACCGTTGCAACAGCTGCTCCTGTAACACCGAGTTCTGGGAACGGACCTATACCGAAAATCAAGAGCGGGTCAAAAATAATATTAATTACCGCTCCCGTGAGCTGAAACAACATTGGAAAAATCATATTGCCCGTAGCCTGCAAAGTTTTTTCGATTGTAACTTCTATAATCGTAAAGAGCGAAAAGCAGAGAACCACTGTAAGGTACTGTGTACCGTATTCTATGATATTTTCGTTGGTTGTATAAAGCATCATAAAAGGTCTTGAAATCACAATACCGAGGACAAGAAATATTGCGTAGCTGAAAAAACTTAACAGCAGACCGTGGGTTGCAACCTCGTTTGCCTCTTTAAAATTCTTTTCGCCAAATCGTCTTGAAACAAGCGAGTTAATACCGACGCCCGTACCGACCGCTACAGCAATCAAAAGCATCTGCAACGGATAAGCAAGTGAAGTGGCATTAAGTCCTTCCTGACTGTACTGTCCGATAAAAATACTGTCAACTACATTATACATTGCCATAATTGTCATTGAAAAAATTGCAGGCAACGACATAGTAAGTATCAGTTTTGTCATGGGCATAATGCCCATTTTGTTTTCTTTTACATTTTCCATTCGTTTCTGTTTCCTTTCCTAATCTTAAATATTCATTTATTTTCACTTTTAGCGATAAAACGCTTTTTGTATATCAAAAAAATAAAAAGCATTATTAATGTGCCGAAAATCACACCCGAAAAGTCGAGCAGTACATCTGTAATCATTCCCGCTCTGCCCTCTACATTAAGTTGTATGGTTTCGTCACAGACCGCAGTCGCAAGTCCGCAAAACATTACATTTATATAGTATTTATACGGTTTCAGTTTGTCAAAAGCAAATGCGCATGACATAAGCATTGCTCCTATTGCCGTATATTCACAGAAATGAGCGGATTTTCTCACTATATGGTCAGTAAGTTCGGGAGTAAAACCTAAAAAGTCTAAAATTTTCTGCAAAAATTCAAGTACATTTCCGCTTTCTTCCGATGATATATCAGCAGGCATCGAGGAATGAATAAATGCAAATGCCACAAGGGCTATCGTTATTATAATTAAAATCGCTTTGGCTTTTTTGCCGCAACTGTATGTAGCCATTTTTAGTCACCTTGTATTATTTTACACAAATCTGCATAATATGTCAATCGACAAATAAAGGAATGGTTATATTTTAAATGTATGTTAAAATTTTGCGTAAAAGCTGTAGTTTTTTAGATAAAAAATAAATTGCAATATATATCGGTATCTGTTATACTATTTTAGTACCTTTATTTTGAAAGGAGTATTGTTTTGTTAAACTATATCTTGGTATTTTTGATTGCTATGGTTCCTCTTATTGAGCTGAGAGGTGCCGTTCCGTTCGGTGTAGGAATGCAGCTTGATTTATTCTGGGTGTATGTCCTCGCTATCTTAGGTAATATGTTGCCCGTACCTTTTATATATTTCTTTGCAAGAAAAATTCTTGTATGGGGCAGCGACAAAAAATTTATAGGAAAATTCTTTAAATTCTGCCTTGAAAAAGGAGAAAAGGGCGGTAAAAAATTGCAGGCAAAGGCCGGCAGAGGTTTGTTCTTCGCTTTACTTTTATTCGTAGGTATTCCTCTCCCCGGTACAGGCGCCTGGACAGGTACACTTGCCGCAAGTATGCTCGATATGGACTTTAAGTCAAGCGTAATTGCAGTAATGCTCGGTGTAATTCTTGCAGGTATAATTATGGGACTTGCAAGTATGGGCTTATTCGGCGGATTAAGCGCAATTTTTGCTCCAAAATAAAAACCGACGGGCAGCTTTGGCTGCCCTGTTTTTTAGGATGATAACTTTGAAAAATACAAATTATGATATAATAACGGTCGGTGCGGGTGCTGCGGGACTTGCGGCGGCTATATCGGCAAAACGAAATAACAGAGATTTAAAAATAGCAATTCTTGAGGCTCAAAGCAAAGCAGGCAAAAAAATTCTTGTTACAGGCAACGGCCGCTGTAATCTGACAAATACCAATGTCAGTAAAGAATTTTATCACGGCAGTTTTGATGTTTCTAAAATCTTAAACAGATTTTCCGCAGAAAAACTTATAAATTTCTTTTCAACCTTAGGTCTTGTATGCGACACAGAAACAAACGGACTTGTTTATCCTCATTCAAGACAAGCAAGTGCCGTGCTTGATGTTTTGCTTATGGAAATTAAAAGGCTGAAAATCGAAATCATATGCGACTGCAAAGTTGAACTTATCCGTAAAAAAGGCGAATTTTTCAATATCAAAACCTCGAACGGAGAATACACCGCCAAAAAAACAGTCATGTCATGCGGCGGAAAGGCCTTTCCTACAGCAGGCGGCACAGGGCTCGGACTTGATGTTATAAAAAATCTCGGTCATAAAATCACGCCGTTATTCCCTGCCCTCTGTCCTATTCAGGTCAAAAGCGATTTTATGAAAAGTCTTAAAGGAATCCGTGCTAAAGCGGAAGTTACTCTTTATGACGGCGAAAAAGCAATAAAAAGCGAAATCGGCGAAGTGCAGTTTACGGATAATGCACTTTCGGGAATTTGTGTGTTCAATCTCACAACTCTTTTACCCAAAACCAAAAATCCGATTATTTCCGTAAATCTTACAAAAGATTATTCGTATATAGAATTATTAAATTTACTTTATGACAGAAAAAAGCTGTTTGCAAATGAACCGCTCGAAGAATTTTTCACGGGTCTTTTTCATAAAAAAATAGGAACTGCACTTATTAAAAGCATTACAAACAAAGCATTGACAGAAAGCTGTAAAAAGTTAAGCGACAAAGAACTAAAATCACTTGCGAATTTAATTCAAAATTGGAAATTTGAATGTAAACAATGCAAAGATTTTTCAAAAGCTCAGGTAATGCTCGGCGGCGTAAACGGAAACGAAGTAAACGGCTATACATTTGAAAGCAAAGTTGTAAAAAATCTATACATCTGCGGCGAAGCACTCGATGTTTGCGGAGATTGCGGCGGATTTAACCTGCATTTTGCTTTTGCAAGCGGTATTATAACAGGAGAAAACCTATGATAAGAATAAGCAATATACATTTACCTCTTGACTACACAAGCGAAACTGTTTTAAATAAAGCGGCAAAACTTATTAATGTAGATAAAAAGTTTTTTAAAAGCTGTACGATTTTCAGACGCTCGATTGACGCAAGAAAAAAGGATAATATATTTTTTCTTGCAACCGTTGACGCAGAACTTTTTGTAAACGAAGAAAAGATATGCAAAAAATTTAAAAATGCCGAAATCGCAGAAAAATATGAATATAATGTTGAAAAATTCAGAGGTACGGTCAGCCCTGTGGTAGTCGGAGCAGGCCCTGCAGGATTATTTGCCGCACTTATACTTGCACAGAGCGGTGCAAATCCGATTTTAATCGAGCGTGGCAGAGATGTAGATACCCGAACGGAAGATGTTCATAACTTTTGGAAAAACGGTATTCTTGACACAACAAGCAATGTACAATTCGGCGAAGGTGGTGCCGGAGCTTTTTCAGACGGCAAACTTACCACAGGCACTAAAGACACCCGTCAGCGCAAGGTACTTATTGAATTTGTAAAACACGGAGCGCCTGACGAAATTCTTTACAATGCAAAGCCGCATATCGGAACGGACAAATTAAGACCGACAGTTAAAAGCATAAGAAATGAAATTATCCGCCTCGGCGGAAAAGTTATGTTTGAAACAAAACTTATCGGATTTTCAGCAAAAGACAATTCTGTTACAGGTGCGGAAATTGAGCATAACGGAACTAAACAAACCATTGATACCAATGCAATTATCCTTGCAATCGGACACAGCGCCAGAGATACTTTTGAAATGTTAAATGAAAAAGCTATTCTGATTGAGGCAAAAGCATTTTCTGTCGGTGCAAGAATTGAGCATCACAGAGAAATGATTGATAAATCACAGTACGGCAGATTTGCAGGCAACAAAGCGCTTGGCGCAGCAAGCTACAAGACAAATGTTCACCTTGAAAACGGCAGAGGCGTATATACATTTTGTATGTGCCCGGGCGGAAAAGTTGTAAATGCCTCAAGCGAAGAAAACCGACTTTGCACAAACGGAATGAGTGAATTTGCAAGAAATGAAGAAAATTCAAATGCCGCCTTACTTGTCGGGATTACACCTGCCGACTATCAATCGGAAAATCCGCTTGCAGGAATGTATTTTCAGCGTGAACTTGAGCATAAAGCATTTGTCGCCGGAGGAGAAAACTTTAATGCTCCGGTTCAGCGTGTATGCGACTTTATTGAAAATAAGGCAAGTACAAAAATCGGTGATGTAAAACCGTCTGTAGGTCCCGACTTTACACCGACCGACCTTAATAAATGTCTGCCTGATTTTATAACAAACTCAATGCGACAGGCAATAGTGCAAATGGATAAAAAATTACACGGTTTTTCATACGGTGACGCTGTGCTGACAGGTGTTGAAACCCGCAGTTCATCGCCAATCAGAATTATGAGAAACAAAGATTTGCAAAGCGTAGCAATAGCAGGACTTTACCCATGCGGTGAAGGCGCAGGATATGCAGGCGGAATTATATCTGCCGCAGTCGACGGAATTAAATGTGCGGAGAAAATTATAGAAAATTCCATATCAGAATAAAAGCAAAATTACAGCAAGCAAAAAGTGCAGTTCATACGAGCTGCACTTCTTTTGTTTATAAGGTATATGAATATTTAATTTTGAGTTGCAATATACATCTGAAGCTCAGTTACATCGGATACTGTAAGCTGACCGTCACCGTTAAGATCGAGCGCCTCAAGTACCGCCTTGTCGCTTTCATCTATTATAGGCATACCGTCATCATTTTTAGAACCCGCAATATGTAACTGCATAGATGTAACATCGGAAACATTTACAACCCCGTCACCATTTGCATCACCCTTGAGCACTTTTTTGCCATCAATAGCCACAAATTTCAGCTTGTTGCTATCGGTGTAAGAGTTTACATAACTCTGTGCATACGAACCTTCGTAGCCATAAATTGTAATGTCTGAGTTAAGGAGGAAGAATAGTCTATCGCCAATTGAGGTTACGCTCTTAGGAATAGTTACACTTTTAAGATTGTAACACTCTGTAAAGGCATACTCTTCAATAGTTGAAACACCGTCCGGAATTACTACGCTTTCAAGGCTTGTGCAACCCCAAAAAGCACAACCCTTAATGTATGTAAGAGTTTTGGGAAGTGTGATGCTTTTCAAGTTTGCTTGATTGTAAAATGCACCACGAGCAAGCATTGTTACGGTTTTGCCGTCTATCTTCTCAGGAACTACCAAATCGGTATCACTGCCAAGATATTCCCAAAAAATAATCGAATTTCCGTCAATATTCTCATAGCGGTAGTCGCCACTTGTTATAACATAATGCTCAGCATCTCTGCTCTGCGAAACCTTTGGAACATTTACTTCGGCTGCGTTTGCAGTAAAAGGTATTGCCGAAAACGCAGAAGTAAGCATTACGGCAGCAATTATTGTTGCAATAGCTTTTTTAGATTTTTTCATTTTATAACCCCTAACTAATATATTTATATTTCTATGTTATCACTGCAAAAATGCTTTGTCAATAAAATGAATAAATTTTAACACTAATTTTTTCTGTATTGTAGATAGATATGACATAATTTGTGCAAAAAATTACAATCTGACTATAAAATCAAATGACTTCGGTTATGAAAAAACAGCGGATTTAATCGAAATTCTTTTCAAACAAAAATTTTCGTTATGATTCTTTAGGGTGATTTTAAGATTAGAAAATTATTAATACAAACTTCAAATCAAAACATAATTAACCTTAACTTTAATGAAACAAGCTAAAAGACAGACAGTAAAAACTGCCTGCCTTTTTCTTTGTCAGCCGTTACAGCCACACTCAAAATTACATTTTTCTCTTTCTTCAGGTCTTGCATTCGGCGGGAAGAATGATTCGTTAGGAAAATCTACCCTGCTGAATACTTCGCACGGGTCGTCGCTTTCAGGCTTACATTCCTTGCGAGGAATACAAAAATCATATGACGGAATCATAATCTGTACATTTCTCTCAAGCTGTGTAATTGTAAAAATACCGATAGTGGCACTTACGCTTGCATCTCCGGTCACAGCAAAATCGTCACCAAAGTATGTTATTACACATTCAGGTATAGGAGCACAAGGAAGCTGCGGAACACAGCCTTTTATAAGTCGTGCCGAAAGAGCCATAGGTTCGGAAATTTGTACTGTTGCATTTGGTAAAAACTCCGTGCAACCGCATGATGTAACAGGTTGAGAGCAAACTATACTACTGTTGCTCGAAAAACTCTTTGAATTTGATTCACTGCCGTAAAGAACCGACCTTTTACCGTAAATTGCAAGTCCGTTTACCCGTGACGGAATTGTTGAACCGCAGGTATATGCCTCAAGAGAAATATCAAAATAGAATGTAACATCAACCGCATAACAGCCACGATGAAAAGCGATTGATTCAACGCTTACATCGGCGGTTATAACGCTTGCCTTGCAGATTTTTACAGATGATGCGTTATTGATAACAGATTGACTGCAAGGTGTAAAATAAACCGCAAGATTGCTAAGGCAATCCTTTGAGCCGCAGCTGTCATAAATACGGCTTGCGTTTATGCAGACAGCGTCTGTGCATTTGTTTTCGGTAAGCGGTTCGTTGCCCGACTGCCGTGGTACTGTGCCGTATGATACATCTGGCATAAAAATTAACCCCCATAAAATGTATTAACAGGCTTACGCTCTGTAACAATACATTTTATGAAGGTTATACTTAATTGTGAATATTGAGTTGATTTATTTTAAATAAGGCTTTAAAATTTCATCAAGTTTTATATTTACAGCTTTCGGATTTGACTGCGTATAATTTGAAAAAGCGATAAATACTTTGCTCTGGTCCTGCGCAAATACAATTCTTGCATTAAATCTGTAGAATGCTGCGTCACAATAATAATTACCGCAATCGTCAACATACAAACCGTACGCAAAACTTGATTTATAAGGAGTGAACATTTCTTCTTTGGATTTTGCAGACAACAATTCACTTCCCGTAATAGCGTCTGTCCATTTAAGCAAATCACTCAAATTGGAAATAAGACCCGTAGAAGAATACGCAACACCCGGATAAATATTACACTCATCGTCAAAAATATCCTGATAACCTGTAGCAAGTTGGTCTGTGCTCTCAAAGGTTGTCGAAGTCATTTCGAGCGGCTCAAAAATATTTTCTTTCAAAAATTCCTCATAACTTTTTCCGCTTACCTTTTCGATTATGTCACCGAGAATAAAATAATCGGAATTTGAATAGCTGTAATTTTCTTCATCATTATCAATTTCTTGTGACAATATCCATTTTAAAATAACAGAATGATTATCTTTAGCGGAATTTTTCTCTGAAATATCGTACTGCGGAGCATTTGCACGCACGCTTTCGTCAGATTTGCCGAGATAATCCGGCAAGCCTGTTGTCATTGTAAGCAAATTACGGATAGTTATATCCGAACCGTACTTATAATCGGGATAATACTTGTCAAGCGTATCATCTGTGCTCAGCTTATCCTGCTCCTGTAAAATCATAACAGCCGCAGCGGTAAACTGCTTTGTAAGCGAACCTATGTAGTAATTTGTATTGAGTGAATTATATGTATGCGAACCCTTGTCGGCATAGCCGTTATTGCCTATATATTCAAAATCATTTCCGAGTTTATAATATACAGTTCCTCTGAATTTACTTGCAACAAGTGTATTATCGAACTTAGCTGTTATACTGTCGGTATCTTGTTTTAATTTTGTAAAATTATATGCAGGATTAGTAGGTACTTCATCAGCAGTTGCAGGCGCAGCGGTAAGTCCCTGCGTCGATGCACCTGTAGAATTAGTAGTCTGCGGTGCTGTTGTAGCCGAAGATTCCGAATCATTGTCACAGCCTGTAAATGCAACTGCGGAACACGCCGCCATAGCTACGCACATTAATGATTTTGCTAAAGCCTTCAAAAAATCACCTCATCAGATTTTTTCCATTTTACTGAAATTAGCCATAAGAGTTTTTGTGCCTGCCTTATCAAAAGCAACTTCAAGCATTGTGTCGTTGCCCATTTTTTCGGTTTTCATAATCATACCTTTGCCAAATACCTTATGGAATACGCAATCTCCTTTTTTGTAAACAGTACCCGATTTAACGGCAGGTTTAGTAAATGTATTAAAACTTTTGTTAGGTGTGAATTTTGAACCGGCACCGATACTGATATGACTTGAGGATGCGGAAAAACCGTTTGTTGACGCAAAAGTCTTTTTCTCGCCTGTATAATTAAGTAATTCGGGCGGGATTTCATTTACAAAGCGTGATACTTTGTTATAGCTTGTATGACCCATCAACATTCTTGACTTTGCCTTGGTAATGTAGAGCTTTTCTTTTGCTCTTGTAATACCTACATAAGCAAGCCTGCGTTCCTCGTTAAGTTCATCGGGATTCATCATTGTGGCAATTGACGGGAACACACCTTCTTCAAGACCTGCAATGAAAACTACGGGAAATTCAAGTCCTTTTGCGCTGTGCAATGTCATCATTACCGATGAATCCGCTTCTGCATCATAGTTATCAATATCTGTCTGCAATGAAATTTCCTCAAGGAAGTTTGAAAGTGACGCTTCTTCTGCGTAATCCTCTTCAAATTTGATAATATTTGAAGAAAGCTCTTCGATGTTCTCAATTCTTACATCGGGGTTGTCTTTCTCTGTTTTTAAATATTTTTCGTAATCTGTATGTTCGAGAATGAGATTGTATAATTCTGCAAGAGAATAATCTCCGCTTTGTTCAGCCTCCATAAGACCGTCAATAAGCGCAACAAAACTCTTTAACTTTGTTGCGGCTCTTGAAAGCTGTGGATATACATCTGCATCTTTAATTACGGAATATATGCTTTCGCCGAGTCCTGCGGCAATTTCAGAGGCTTTTTCAAGTGTAGTTGCGCCAATACCACGCTTTGGCACATTAATAATTCTGCCCAGTCTGACATCGTCGTGCGGATTATTAATAACCTGAAGATATGCAACCATATCTCTGATTTCTTCTCTGTCATAGAATCGTCTGCCGCCGATTACACGGTGCGGAATACCGCTTCTTGACAAAGCCTGCTCAATTGAGTTTGACTGTGCATTCATTCTGTAAAGAATTGCAAAATCAGAGAATTTTCTGCCGTCTGCTACACCGTCAAGTATAGTTTTTGCAATAAATTGAGCCTCGTCACGCTCGGAATCGGAAGTATGCACCTCAATTTTATCGCCAACGGCATTTTCAGTCCACAACGTTTTGCCCTTACGCATTGTGTTGTTAGAAATAACACCGTTTGCCGCATTAAGAATATTCTGTGTACTGCGGTAATTCTGCTCAAGTCTTATCATCTTAGCGCCTTTAAAGGTGTTTTCAAAAGAAAGGATATTTTCAATTGTAGCACCTCTGAATTTGTAAATACTCTGGTCGTCATCACCTACAACGCAGATGTTGCCGTATTTTGCGGCGAGCATACTTACAAATTTATACTGCACCTTGTTTGTATCCTGATACTCATCAACCATTATGTATTTAAACTGATTTTGATAGAATTCAAGTATGTCGGGACATTTTTGAAAAAGCTCAACAGTCTTGCAGAGCATATCGTCAAAGTCCATTGCATCTGCGGTTTTTAGTCTTGACTGGTAAATTTCATATACTTTTGCCACGGACTGCTTGAGGTTATCGTAACCTGCTCTTTTGAGCATTTCCTGCGGAGTAAGCATTTCATCCTTGGCTTTTGAAATTTCGTTGAGCACTCTTTTTACCGGCAACATTTTTTCGTCATAATTAAGCTGTTTTAAAATATCTTTTACAAGTTTTTTCTGATCGTCAGTACCGTAAACGGTAAAATGACTTGTAAAACCGATTCTGTCGCCGTATCTTCTTAAAATTCTTGCACAGGTAGAGTGAAATGTAGCCGCCCAAATATCCGAACCGCCTTCCGGAACAGCGTTGCAGATTCTCTCTTTAAGCTCCCCTGCCGCCTTATTTGTAAAGGTAATTGCAAGTATCTGCCACGGTTTGCAAAGTTCAGACTGCAAAATATACGCAATTCTGTTTACAAGAACGGTTGTTTTGCCCGAGCCTGCACCCGCAAGTATAAGCAAAGGGCCTTCTGTGCAAAATACAGCCTGCTGCTGCATATTATTCATATGTGAAAACTGTTTTTTTAATTCTGATTGTACCATAGCAATATTCCCGTTAAAAGTTTAATAACACAGAAAACGGGCGAACTGCGTCCGCCCGTATAATCTGACGATTTTATTTTATGTAGCCGTAGAATGTTTCAAGAATTTCAGGACCCTGGTCTGCAACAATCATTGTAACATAGTTGCCGTCCTGTGTAACCTTACAAGCCTCAACCATAGGAAGTTTTTCGGCATTGTAGCCTGAATACTGTGTAACGATTGAAGTGTATGTCTTAGAAAGCGCATCGTTTACTCTTGATGCAGCGTCAGCGTCAACAGCCTCAACAAGTACGATTTCAACTCTTGAATTGCTGTCTGAATTGATTTCTGCCGCAAACTGCTTAACATCTTCTGTGTCGATGCTGTAATATTTTTTAAGATCATTAGAATCTGTAAGCTCTTTTAAGTCCAATGAATACTTAGAGTTGATGTCAGAAAGAACTGTTTTTAAATCAACCTCTTTGCTGCCTGAACAACCTGCAAGCGCAGTAAGACAAAGTACAAATATTGTTACCAAAGAAACTACCTTTTTCATAATTAACCTCCAAAAATGTCTTATAAAAAAATTACGCCGAATCAGTGTGACCCGGCGTATTCAGATGGTCGAGGTGACAAGATTCGAACTTGCGACCCCATCGTCCCGAACGATGTGCGCTACCAAACTGCGCTACACCTCGATAAAAACAGCCCCGATTACTCGGGGCTTTTAATGGCTGAGGAATAGGGATTCGAACCCCAACAAACAGAGTCAGAGTCTGTCGTGCTACCGTTACACCATTCCTCAATGTTTATTGCTCATTGCTGCAAGCCGTGCAATCAACGATATATATTATATATTATGAAGTGCGTTTTGTCAACACTTTTTTGAAATTTTTTAAAACTTTTTAGAAGTTTTTAACTTTCGTTTAGCATTGACTTGTTGCTTACTGTCACGCAATCAACAATAGCTATTATATAGCAGAACGTGTGTTTTGTCAACATCTTTTTTCAATTTTTTCTAAAATTTGAAAAATACAAAAAATACGGAATTTTAGCTAAAACTTTTTTTGAGTCTTATATCATCACCGACAAAATTGAGCCTTACACCCTCTCCGTATATTCTTGAAATAAATCTTGAAGTATAAGTTTTTTCAAGTTCTGTTATTGAAAGGTTTGTGTTTATTATCAAAGGCTTTCTCAAAAGCATTCTTGAATTACACAAATTATAAAACTGTGTATTTGAAAAAGTATTTGAAAACTCTGTGCCTAAATCATCAATAATTAGTAAATCGCACTTTGTGAGCATTTCAAAATATTCGTAATCGTTGGACTCTTTGGAAAAATGCATATTGCTAAGCGTTGACATAAGCATAGGTGCAGACACATAGATTACACCGAAACCACGCCTTGTAACCTCATTGGCAATAGCGAGCGAAAGGTGGGTTTTGCCAAGACCTGTGCCGCCTCTCATAAGTATACTCTTTGACTCGGGCGTAAAAGTCCTTGCGTACTGTACGCAATAATTATAAATTTTTTGCATTTTATCAAAAGGTGATACTCCGCTCGCCTTATCAACCTCATGACTGTACATATTAAGGTCAAAACTCTCAAAAGTGGAAAGCCTTAAAGGCGCAGTACGGTTAAGCTCCTCGCACGCAGTTGCTACAAGTAGTCTTTTAAAGCAAGGGCAATACACTGTTCTTCCGTCTTTTTCTATATATCCCGTATCTTTGCAGTATTTACAGTTGTAATGCGGTTCAAAGCAATTTTCTTCATAGCCGTTTTCTTTAAGCAGTTTTTTGACTTCATTTTGCATAGAAAGACTTTTGGCACGCAAATCCTGCATGGCAGACTTTACATCTCCGCCGTTTAAAACCGCACGAACCGCAAGTATTCCGCATGAAGATATTTCTTTTTCAAGCTCCTCTATTCTCGGAACTCTTCTGTAAACCTCTTCACGAACCTGCTCCGCTCTTCTCTCGGCTTTGGTGCGCCTTTCTTCCATTTTTGCTTTTGTCGCTCTGTAAATTTCTTTACTGTATCCCATTTATATCACCACACTAAATACTGTCGATTGTATCTAATCTCTGCAAATCATTTATATTATATGATGTGTTGGCGTTATTCCTGTTTCCGCCTTTATTCTTATACTTATCGGGTCTGCTGTCAAATTTGTTTAAATCGTCAACATTGTAAATTCCGCTTGAATTCCAGCGTTTTAAAATTCCGTTTATGTATCTGAAATCGCAGCTGCCCTTACTGTCAACACATCTTTCGTAAGCCTCTCTTAGCATTTCGGGAGAAAATTTCCACTCGTTTACCCATAAATCGGCGTATTCAACCTGCTTTTTAGTAGGGGAACCCGTATTTTTTAAACCGAACGCAGATGCTACAATCGTAAAACTTTGGCTTGCACGATGTGCTTGTTTTATTTTATTTTCGGCTTCCTCAATCGAGAAAACTCCCGCATCCGACCATCTCAAACCTATTGTTTCAATGGCTCTTATGTTAGATTTTCCTATGCTTATACAATACTGAATAAGCATTATAATTACCTCTACAGGCAAACCGCAGGTATTTTTAAGTAACAGTAACGACGATGCATCGGAGTTTGATAAAGGCTTGCCGAGGGCTGTCTGTGCCTCGTTTACAAGCATTTTAAATTCTTCGTCAACTGCAAGCTGTTGTGCCACATAAACATAATCGGGGCGCTGCGGTCTTACAAACATATGCGGAACTGTAGGCTCTTCCTTTTCAATCGGAGCGGCAGTATTATTGCTTTCGACTTGTTTTACCGCAGGCTGTTCAGTCGTTTGCTGTTCTGCCTGTGCAGGCTCAAAAGCACCGTTATTTTGGCAAAAGATACCTTTCATAACCCAGTATTCAACTGCCTCCGGAATATCGGTTTCATTTACGCCTGTCGCCTTACTGATGTCGCTTTCGTTCACATCTTCCCCACTGTGTCGCAAAAGATATAACAATACCTTAAGTTTAACGCCGTCCGAAAACTTAAGTCCCTCGTCTACAACCGACGAAGGCACGGCAAATATTGAATTCCAAGCACCAAGATTAATTTTCATAGACATTTCATATACCTCTGACCCAAAATAAATATTATAATCAAACTTTATCGTACACATTATTATATCACACTAAATTTAAAAATCGACACATATTTTTAAATTTTATAGATTTTTTTAAAGAAATATGTTAAAATACAATTGAAATGTTTTAAGGAGGTAATATTATGAAATATACATACATTCCAAGAGGTGTTTGTTCAAGACAGATTAACCTTGAAATAAATGACGGAATTATAGAATCCTGCGAATTTATTGGCGGTTGCGCAGGCAACACTCAAGGCATTTGCGCTCTTGTAAAAGGTATGGACGCAGAAGAGGCTGTAAAGAGATTAAAAGGCATTGACTGCCGTGGCAGAGGTACATCTTGCCCCGATCAGCTTTCTTACGCTATTGAAGAGGCTCTTGAACTTGAATAAGCTCTGGGCTAAGACTTCCTATGCGGCTAAAACTTTATATTTATCATAACATTAAAGCTCTCTTTATTTGCGTAAAGAGAGCTCTTTGTTTTGGTTTTAAGATTTAGACGGTTTAATGCATTGTTTTGTCAAGAAATTCCGGTGTATCACAAAAATTATAAAAGTTTGGTCAACCTTTTCAAAGGTTGTGGGTGTGGGCAAAGCCCACAAATACTTTCCGTTTATGTAATCTAACGATAACCAAACAGCCTGCTGTTTGGTAACTTAAACAAAAGAGTTTTCAAAACCATAACCCTTTAGTTCGTTTTACAGCATATTGGTTTATCAATTTTTGCGTTCACATCATCAAGTTTATTTTCAAGCATAACAGACATAAAGAATATCTTTGATGTCGTTCAACACCTTTAATTCTTCGTCGGACATAAAAATCTCCCGAAATCAGTCAACCTTGAAAGTACCTTCCTCAATCTCATCAATCATAGCAAGACGCTTTAAGTGTCTGTCGCCCTCTTCGGGAGTATTGAGGAAAATTTCTGTAAACTTAACAGCATCTTCTTCGCTTGTAACTCTGCCGCCCATACAAAGAATATTTGCGTGGTTGTGTCTGCGTGTCATTTCAGCGCAAAATTCATTGCTTACAACAGCCGCACGAATACCCTTAACTTTGTTTGCTGCCATTGAAATACCGATACCTGTACCGCAGCAAAGAATACCAAGCTCACATTCGCCGCTTGCTACTGCTTTTGCAACTTTATAGCCGTAAACAGGATAATCAACGCTGTCTGTGCTGTAAGTACCAAAATCTTTATATTCAATACCCTTTTCGTCAAGATATTTTTTAATTGCGCAGATAAGGTTATATCCGCCGTGGTCACATCCAAGTGCTAACATTTCTTTTCCTCCATTTTCTTTTTAAGTTCTCTTTCAGCCTGCGGCAGTCTTAAATACATCGGCATAAGTTCCGCAGCCGAAAGCACTTCTCCGTCATTAAATTTTTGTACAGCAATTTCTGCTGTTGATGACGCTCTTTGAAATCTTATACTGATTGGTGCGAGTTCAACATTTGGTAATAATTCTTTCATAGCATTATAGCAAAGCTCCGCACCGTCACCCACAAGTATAATTCTTTCGTCATAGCTCTTAAGTTCTTCTGAAAGCTCGGCAACAGACAAAGCTCTGTCTTTGCAAAGTCTTTCGGGCTTTACGCCGTCACATTTAAAAAGCGCATTATAAACCTGCGAACAGCGAGCGTCCATAACAGAACAGATTATCCCATTTGCAGATTGCAAATTATACGCAAGGCTTTCAAGCGTCGATACCTCTATGCAAGGCAAATCATCGGCAAAAGCAAGTCCTTTTGCCGCTGCAACACCGATTCTTACACCCGTAAACGAACCCGGACCGCAGTTTACCGCAACGGCGGTAATATCTGTTGTCGTTAGGTTTGTGTTTGCAAGCAGACTTTCAACCATAGGCATAAGTGTTCTGCTGTGAGTAAGTTTTGTATTTATAAAGAACTCACCAATTATTTTGTTTTCGTCACAAATTGCGGTTGACGCAGCTGTGGCGCTTGTATCTATTGCAAGAATTTTCATTGCAGATCAACACCTTCAATTTCAAAAATTCTGTCATCATCATTTTCGCCCTTACTGATTCTGATTTTAATACAATCGGCAGGCAAAGCCTCTTCAATATTCTCACTCCACTCAATAATGATTATACCGTTATCAATATAATCAAAAAATCCTGTGGAATACAAATCATCCCATGTATTTACACGGTACATATCAAAATGAAAAATATTATACTTACCCGAATATTCATTGACAAGAGCGAATGTAGGGCTTGAAACATTTTCTCCTGCACCGAGCGCACCAGCAAGTCCTCTTGTAAAGGCAGTCTTGCCCATACCAAGACCGCCAAAAAGAGCGATTACTTCCGTGCCGCACAACTTTTCGGCAATTTTTGCGCCGAGTGCCTCTGTTTCACGGGCATTATGAGTATTTACAGTAATCATCAGAATAAACCGTTAATTTTTCCTTCCTCGGTAACATCAATTTTCTCTGCCGACGGAACTTTCGGAAGACCCGGCATTGTCATAATATCACCTGTATATACAACTACAAATCCTGCACCGTTTGAAAGTGTAAGATTCTTTACTGTGATTTCAAAATCCTTTGGAGCACCAAGAAGTGTTGGGTCATCAGAAAGCGAATATTGTGTTTTTGCAATACAAACAGGAAGTTTTTCACCGCCGAGAGCCTGAATCTGCTTCAATGCCTTTTCGGCAGCCTTTGTATAGTTTACTCTTGAAGCGCCGTAAATTGTTTTTGCAATTTTGTCAACCTTTTCTTTGATTGTAAGGTCATCTGAATAAATAGGAGCAAAATCAGACGGCTTTTCGCAAGCCTCTACTACCTTTTTGGCAAGTTCTGTACCGCCTTCTCCGCCCTTTGAGAATACATTTGAGAGAGCAAAGTCTGCGCCTTTAGATTTACAGTAACTCTCGATAAACTCAAGTTCCTCTGCTGTATCTGTACCGAACTGGTTGATAGCAACTACAACGGGAACATTGTACTTTCTCATGTTATCAATGTGAACGCCAAGGTTTTCAATACCATTTTTAAGAGCCTCAAGATTCTCTGCAGAAACCTCTGCCTTAGGCACACCGCCGTTGTACTTTAACGCACGGCAAGTAGCAACAATAACTACGGCAGACGGCTTAAAGCCTGCATATCTGCACTTGATGTCAAAGAATTTCTCTGCACCGAGATCTGAACCGAAGCCTGCCTCTGTAATACAGTAATCGGCAAGTTTTAACGCAAGCTTTGTAGCACGAATGCTGTTACAGCCGTGAGCAATATTGGCAAAAGGACCGCCGTGCATAATAGCGGGGGTACCCTCGAGTGTCTGAACAAGGTTAGGTTTGATAGCGTCTTTAAGAAGAGCCGTCATAGCGCCGTCAGCCTTAATGTCCTTTGCAAAAACAGGCTCGCCTGCATATGTATAAGCAATAAGAATATTACCAAGTCTTTTCTTTAAATCAGAAATATCGTCAGCAAGGCAAAGGATAGCCATAACTTCAGATGCAACAGTAATTATAAAGTGGTCCTCACGAGGAATACCGTTCACTCTGCCGCCAAGACCGACAACAATATTTCTCAAAGCTCTGTCGTTCATATCAAGACATCTCTTAATAAGGATCTGGCGAGGATCAATCCCGAGAACATTACCCTGCTGAATATGATTGTCAAGCATTGCACAGCAAAGATTGTTTGCAGAAGTAATAGCGTGCATATCGCCTGTAAAGTGAAGATTAATATCTTCCATAGGAAGTACCTGAGAATAACCGCCGCCTGCAGCGCCGCCCTTAATACCAAATACAGGGCCGAGTGAAGGCTCTCTTAGAGCGATTACAGCCTTTTTACCAATCTTAGCCATAGCCTGACCAAGACCTGCAGAAGTAGTTGTTTTACCCTCACCTGCGGGGGTTGGATTGATAGCTGTAACAAGAATAAGTTTTCCGTCCGGCTCATTTTCCAAACGATTGGCAAGTTCGTCTGAAAGTTTAGCCTTATACTTGCCGTAAAACTCCAGCTCATCCTCTTTAATTCCGATCTGTGCGGCAACCTCTTTAATCGGGAGTAAGGTCGCAGCCTGAGCGATTTCAATATCACTTAACATATTGAAAATACCTCCGTTCAATTATATTTCTTTAATTATAACAAAACTTTCCCCCTCTATTATTCCAATAAGAAAATATATTTTACAATAGAATATAAAATACTCGGGTTTAATTGCTGCAGATTAGGTAATGTTACTTTGATGGATTCAGTTACAACGGATACTGTTGCGTTTAAAATCCGGCTTAGATAGATTTATAGTGCTTTCATTTAAAGCTCCTTTCTTAATTATTTAAGTTTAAAATCCAATATGGATAGATTTATAGCTATTAAGACTGTTGCTCAAACAGCTATTGCAACCATATTTAAAATCCAATATGGATAGATTTATAGGTTATTATGATTAAGATCCATTTATCTACAATCCTATTTAAAATCCAATAGTCATTTTTAATTAAGCTCATAGTGATTATTTCCTTTTTGTTTTATAAAATTTTATCATAAAAATGTTGATATAGCAATAGCCGCCAAGCAGGAGATCATCCCGCTTGGCGGCTTTGACTATATTTCTAATTCTGTACGTTTATCGGAACCACCTTACTCAGAAAAGAATTCTACAGAATGATCTCTGTAAGATAAAACGATTTTATATTTGTCAACTGTACCGGTGACCGTAAACTTCATTTTGTTGTGATCATCATCGTCAACGGTGATCTCGGCGTGACCGTTGGAAAAATCTTCGGTAATATCCTCGTGTATATCTGCCGACATCCAGCTTAGAAATACTCTGTTTGATTCCTGAACGACCCTCGGATCTTTCTCGGCAATCTGAATTTCAATATCCGAATTGCTGTCTATCGCATATTGACCATCATATTCAATTCCTTCTTTTATACCGTTTCCGTAATCATTAATGAGTTCCTGAGAACCAAGCTCGCCGTTTTCATCATACTTGTCAATCAGCTTTGCCGTATAATCGCTGCCATTGACGGTTGCGGTCACGAGATGTTCTATCCAAGTCGCTCCCGTAGCGGCATAAGCGACGGCGTTGCTTATAACTAACACCATTATTATTGCGGCGGCAACAAAGGCTACTTTTCTGATTGCATAAATCTTCTTTTTTGTTTTGTTATTAGTCATATTCTGCACCTTCATTATCAGTTTATCAGATGCGTGGACTTCGTCAAAAACACTTTGATAGAACTCATGATTGCTTTTATACTGATTCATAACCACGCCTCCTTTAATTTTTCTTTCAGTATGTTTCGTGCTCTCATCAGTCGAGATTGTACGCCGCTTTCCGAAATATTAAGAATATCCGCAATTTCCTTGCATGTATAGCTTTCGTAGTAATACAAATGCAGTACCGTGCTGTACTTTTTTGGTAACTTCATTACTTCACTGAACAGTTCTTGCTTTTCTGACTCTATGTATGCAGACTCTTCGTTCAGCTCGTCGATGGATGTAACATTTCTGTGCCAAAAGGATTTCCATATGTTCTTACATTCATTGATCGCCGACCTGATAAGCCATTTTCTTATGTGTTCGTCGTCAGCAAACTGAGTATCGGTTTTCAGAAGCTTCAAAAAAGTATTTTGAACAGCGTCCTCAGCGTCATTTTTGTTTTTGCAATAACTGAGCGTTGCTCTGTATACGACATCAGTATATTTCCTTGCAATTCTGTTAAACTCGGCAGCTTCCATACATTTCCCTCCTGTCTGAGATAATTGCAACGAAAAGGATCGTTCACCTTTCGCTGCTTTTGAAAGACCTTTCACTATACTAACAACTCAAAACAGCAAAATATCCCAAAATCTTAAAAAATTTTTCACTGTAATAACAATACCATAGAAAAGCTGATTTCGCAACAGAAAACGCCGCCAAGCAGGAGATTATCGCACGTGGCGGCTGTGCTGGTTAGTTGTAAATCAACTCTACATTTACAATCTCCGTTGCACGGTTGCGGATATTGTTCATCTTCCGCACCCACAGCATTTGGTTTTCTGATTTGAGTTGTTCGGTCACGCCATCACGTTCTGCCATCTGTTTTATGAGCCGAAAAAACATATCCTCAGCCTGTTTATTTACATCGGCAAGGTGTCTGTTCAGTTCGCATTTTGTGAGCAAGGTCGTATAAAAACCTTTACGGTGCGCCTTGATATACTGCAAGTGCCGCTGTCCCCAAATACCGACTTCGACTTAATCCCACGCCCGATCCTGATCCCGAAATTTAAAATCCAATATGGATAGATTTATAGACGTTGAATATTGGTATCCTTGTAAGATTAAAACATTTAAAATCCAATATGGATAGATTTATAGGTTGTTGTTGCTTCTTGCGTTAGTGCGTTTGCTGTATGTTTAAAATCCAATATGGATAGATTTATAGATGTTGCCTAGAACAATGTTAAATAAAAGGGTGAAGTTTAAAATCCAATATGGATAGATTTATAGTGAAAGTTTGATAAATTTTGCAGTAACTCTTTTTTCGTTTAAAATCCAATATGGATAGATTTATAGTTGAAGACTTGCAAAGTCTGCGAAAAACAATTGTGCGTTTAAAATCCAATATGGATAGATTTATAGAGTGCATATGGTCACGGCGTAACTCTGAGAACAATGTTTAAAATCCAATATGGATAGATTTATAGTCATCAAAAGGTACTATATCCAAGCAAGGGAATGTATGTTTAAAATCCAATATGGATAGATTTATAGTGGAACAGACGGCTATACAGCTGAAATTATAAAATAAGTTTAAAATCCAATATGGATAGATTTATAGCCGTCAACCCACGGCAGCCAGTCACCGTTGAGCAGAGTTTAAAATCCAATATGGATAGATTTATAGAAGAAAAAATCTTTGAAAAAGCAGAACGAAAAAATAGTTTAAAATCCAATATAGATAGATTTATAGAAGCTCAAAATGTATTCGTTGAAAAACGGTACTACATGTTTAAAATCCAATATGGATAGATTTATAGTAGTACCGATTTCATCAATAAGCACTAAAGTATCTCTGTTTAAAATCCAATATGGATAGATTTATAGTTCATTCTTAATGGTGATTCATATGTCAAACAAATGTTTAAAATCCAATATGGATAGATTTATAGTCAAAAACACTTGCAGAATAGCAGCAACAGCTTACATATTTAAAATCCAATATGGATAGATTTATAGTGAAAAGAATGTTATCAAATATGATGCTATTAAAAAATTTAAAATCCAATATGGATAGATTTATAGCAACCACGATGAACTGATTGTCGCTTGTTCATTCGCATTTAAAATCCAATATGGATAGATTTATAGCCTTGCCGTTACCTGCATTTTCGAGAAATTCATCATTTAAAATCCAATATGGATAGATTTATAGTTTGCCTTTTTCACAAGACCTAAAAGTCTTTTTTCCTATTTAAAATCCAATATGGATAGATTTATAGCAGAGGCGATATTACCCCCGAACAGGCAAGTTTGAATTTAAAATCCAATATGGATAGATTTATAGTTTTTATTTTAATCACATAATCACCGCCCAAAAAACAGTTTAAAATCCAATATGGATAGATTTATAGCACGAACACGGTCATCTGAAGAAAAAGCACCTTCAACGTTTAAAATCCAATATGGATAGATTTATAGGAGGTCATTGAAATTGTTCCTCTTGGTTGTAATATACGTTTAAAATCCAATATGGATAGATTTATAGGCATTCGTAAATGGTCTTAATGCTAAAGATTGATAATTTTTAAAATCCAATATGGATAGATTTATAGTTCGATTTGCTGCTGCATATTCTTAATTCAGAAAAATTTTAAAATCCAATATGGATAGATTTATAGTTGTCATCGAAAAAATAAACACTAAGAAAATATCGCTTTAAAATCCAATATGGATAGATTTATAGTGTGTCCTAAACCGAGTTTAATTTATTTAATTTTTCTTTAAAATCCAATATGGATAGATTTATAGGCTAGACCGAGGGCGTTGCCCTCGACCCACCAGGGAACTTTAAAATCCAATATGGATAGATTTATAGGCTGTCTCAATGGGATTGCAATTCCTATCGAAAGCCTTTAAAATCCAATATGGATAGATTTATAGTACATCGAGGTGTGTGGCGGTGCAGGTTGGGTATTGTCTTTAAAATCCAATATGGATAGATTTATAGTCATAAGTTATGGGATTAAGCTCAAGCGTAAAATACTTTAAAATCCAATATGGATAGATTTATAGTTTCACCGTTCTGTGCATATGCATTTATGCATCTTTTCTTTAAAATCCAATATGGATAGATTTATAGCTGAAATAGTATCAATAACTACTCCAGAACTTGCACTTTAAAATCCAATATGGATAGATTTATAGACTTGTCGATAATCTGTTCACTGATTTGAAAAATTTCTTTAAAATCCAATATGGATAGATTTATAGGCAACGGTCTTTTTTTACAAGGTTTTCAAGTTTTAATCTTTAAAATCCAATATGGATAGATTTATAGTTTATCGTGATAAACTGCTTTATCGTATAAATCAGCTTTAAAATCCAATATGGATAGATTTATAGAAATTTTGAAAAATTTTTGAAAAAATCCGCAACTGCCTTTAAAATCCAATATGGATAGATTTATAGAATACCAATGATAGCACCAAAGATACCAAGACCAATCTTTAAAATCCAATATGGATAGATTTATAGTAATTCCTCATCTTCGGCAAGAAGCAGCTTATATTTCTTTAAAATCCAATATGGATAGATTTATAGAAACTATGATTCTTTAGTATCAATGCTACAACAAGACTTTAAAATCCAATATGGATAGATTTATAGTAATAATGTCCCTTTCTGCGTGTTCTGCGTGTGTTGTCTTTAAAATCCAATATGGATAGATTTATAGCCTCCTTGTTTGAAATTTTTTTGAATAGATTTTTTATCTTTAAAATCCAATATGGATAGATTTATAGGACGGTGAAAGGTCTATAAGGTCGTCAACATCAAGCTTTAAAATCCAATATGGATAGATTTATAGTGCGTTTACTAATCCACGCACGAAAATGATAACAGCTTTAAAATCCAATATGGATAGATTTATAGTTCTGCCATTCGTCGCTGTATAAAATTTCGTCATTACCTTTAAAATCCAATATGGATAGATTTATAGTTCCAAATGCGAATGAAACAGAAAAATATAACAAAGCTTTAAAATCCAATATGGATAGATTTATAGATATGCCATCGCAGTATATAATAGCCAATCCCGTTTCTTTAAAATCCAATATGGATAGATTTATAGGCAAGCGGCAGTGATGTTGAACAAGTAGGTATAATCTTTAAAATCCAATATGGATAGATTTATAGACATTAGAAGAATTTAAAAAAATGATTTCTTGTTTCTTTAAAATCCAATATGGATAGATTTATAGTTTAATGTTTAGTATGTTTTGAAAAACCGAAGTGTTCTTTAAAATCCAATATGGATAGATTTATAGTGGAGAAATACCTACTTTAAAAGAAGCACAGGAACTCTTTAAAATCCAATATGGATAGATTTATAGCTGAATGATAGTTTCCTCCGCCTTGCCGGTTGTCTCTTTAAAATCCAATATGGATAGATTTATAGCCGTTCGATATATAAAAATGTGTTTCGTTTTCTTCCTTTAAAATCCAATATGGATAGATTTATAGTTTCACCTCGTCAAGTTCTCTCTCGTATAGCCGATCTTTAAAATCCAATATGGATAGATTTATAGGTGTATGTCTTGATAAAGTATTCGAGCAAATCAACCTTTAAAATCCAATATGGATAGATTTATAGCTTTGACTTGTCTTTTGTACAAGAAATAATTGACCTCTTTAAAATCCAATATGGATAGATTTATAGGGTGTATGTCTTGATAAAGTATTCGAGCAAATCAACCTTTAAAATCCAATATGGATAGATTTATAGATGCTTATTTAGGTGATAATTATACCGTGACTGTTAACTTTAAAATCCAATATGGATAGATTTATAGGTTATTAATTTGCTTGCAAATTATAACGCTGAAAACTTTAAAATCCAATATGGATAGATTTATAGCGACGAATTTATTTTGCTTAACAAAATTTTTCAAGGCTTTAAAATCCAATATGGATAGATTTATAGGCGTTTACTAATCCACGCACGAAAATGATAACAGACTTTAAAATCCAATATGGATAGATTTATAGTGTAAAAACTGCTAGCGGCATTGATGTTGAAAAAACCTTTAAAATCCAATATGGATAGATTTATAGCAACTTAATACTAATATATACAAAGAAGAAAATTTTCTTTAAAATCCAATATGGATAGATTTATAGCCCATTTTCTGAATGCGAACTTGTTATCCCATATTGCTTTAAAATCCAATATGGATAGATTTATAGTTGTTGACGAAGACAGCGGAAATTATGCTCTTATTGCTTTAAAATCCAATATGGATAGATTTATAGGAGGCATTTTGTAGTTCTCCTTTTTCAAAAATAACTTTAAAATCCAATATGGATAGATTTATAGGCTCGGAGCGAAAAGATATTGTTATCAATATACAGACTTTAAAATCCAATATGGATAGATTTATAGACTACACATATTATTGTATTAATGAACTTGAAAACGTCTTTAAAATCCAATATGGATAGATTTATAGAAACTCAATAATTTTCATTGTTTTTTCATTTTTTAACTTTAAAATCCAATATGGATAGATTTATAGACATTGACCTAAATCGAAAATACAATCGATTTCATTCTTTAAAATCCAATATGGATAGATTTATAGTCATACAGCGCGCAAAATGTAGTGTGTGTGTAAACTTTAAAATCCAATATGGATAGATTTATAGTCTTAGTAACAATATCAAAATTATAATCTTGCGCCTTTAAAATCCAATATGGATAGATTTATAGACGACGGGTTTTCTTCCACGTCTGGAAGTTCGCAACTTTAAAATCCAATATGGATAGATTTATAGGAAACAAAGAAAACAATGTTGTTGATAATCTTGAACTTTAAAATCCAATATGGATAGATTTATAGGAAGTTAAATTTTACTATGAAAGGAAATGATATTACTTTAAAATCCAATATGGATAGATTTATAGAAGTCTATGAACGTGAACAACTGTAGGTTTTTCATCTTTAAAATCCAATATGGATAGATTTATAGACACAATTTTGTTCCGTATCTGCGTGTAGATAATATCTTTAAAATCCAATATGGATAGATTTATAGAATGTATGTGTGCCGTTTCTTGCTCACCCTTATATACTTTAAAATCCAATATGGATAGATTTATAGCCTGCTTTTGCAGATACTACCGTTGACGGTAGTGCCTTTAAAATCCAATATGGATAGATTTATAGATGATGAAAATAATAACTGATGTTATAGTTCCGAACTTTAAAATCCAATATGGATAGATTTATAGAGTACAAAGCTATAACTAATATGCTTGATGAAGAACTTTAAAATCCAATATGGATAGATTTATAGACTCTCGGCCTTTTGTAAGTATGTAATATAACTATTCTTTAAAATCCAATATGGATAGATTTATAGAACAGGCTCGAATATTACAATCAGAAATTGTGATTTCTTTAAAATCCAATATGGATAGATTTATAGGAGTTTTCAGCGGCACTTCATAATACAAACGGTTTCTTTAAAATCCAATATGGATAGATTTATAGTTTCAAGGCGGTTACACACACGCAAATTGTAATTATGTCTTTAAAATCCAATATGGATAGATTTATAGAACTCTGACAACATAACAATTTTTTGTTTTTCTTTCTTTAAAATCCAATATGGATAGATTTATAGCTCGCTTGCCGAACCGTCTGATATTCGTGTCAAGTTCTTTAAAATCCAATATGGATAGATTTATAGCAAACTCTGACAACATAACAATTTTTTGTTTTTCTTCTTTAAAATCCAATATGGATAGATTTATAGAAATACTGCTGAATGTCAATTAATGTTTGCAAAGTCTTTAAAATCCAATATGGATAGATTTATAGGACCAAAACACGGTTCACCTATGCCATTATTTGAACTTTAAAATCCAATATGGATAGATTTATAGTTGATTTTTCCGCTGCCGAAATGTCAATTTCTTTGTCTTTAAAATCCAATATGGATAGATTTATAGGCTAAATGGCTCAAAACTAAAGCATACGATAAACTCTTTAAAATCCAATATGGATAGATTTATAGGGGAACCATTCTTCAAACTGCAACATTGCCTGTTGACTTTAAAATCCAATATGGATAGATTTATAGTCTTTTTTTATTTTTGATTAGCAAAGTCCGCTTTATCTTTAAAATCCAATATGGATAGATTTATAGCTTGTGCATGTCATATGCTGAATTTACTGAAAGAATCCTTTAAAATCCAATATGGATAGATTTATAGCGCTTTATCGCTGAACTTGAGAGGGCCAAAGAACTCTTTAAAATCCAATATGGATAGATTTATAGAAGAGCTTTTAAAGATAATTATAACAATAAAATCAGCTTTAAAATCCAATATGGATAGATTTATAGTTTTCACACTTAGGCAGCTTTTCAGGCTCAACTTTCTTTAAAATCCAATATGGATAGATTTATAGCCTTAGCACTCATAATGCGTTCATCTTTGAGCTTGTCTTTAAAATCCAATATGGATAGATTTATAGAAATAATTGGTACTGATGTTATGGGTGATGTTCCATCTTTAAAATCCAATATGGATAGATTTATAGAACGGAAAAGGCAGTAAACAGCGTGTTGTTCCTTTCTTTAAAATCCAATATGGATAGATTTATAGATTCTAATAAGTGGCGTTCTGAAATTGCTGACCATCTTTAAAATCCAATATGGATAGATTTATAGCCGTGGGATAAAATGATAAGTGAACATCGGCATTTTTCTGTGCTGTTTTGTCGATATACCAAATATTTATCAAATATTACTGTCATTTCAATATATCAAAAGCAACTATACCGATGATTACTTGATTTTTAGGTTCTGTCACCCTGCCGGGGGTTTTGTGCTATGTCAGGTCGACAATAAAAGTGTTACAAAAAATTTGATGTTTTATCATCCGTTTTTCCAAGAAAATCTTTATTCATCCACCGTTCTTCGCGGGTATGAAACATTATTACCGAATCCTTGTCTTTTCTGATATAAACATCAAGTTCTTTTTGCAAAGCAAGTGAGTTTGCTTTACTTAAGTTTCCTTCAAAAACAGAGTTTTGAATATGTACAAGATATTTTTTGCAAATCTTAAATACCTTTGGAAGTATTTTTCTGCCCTTTTCATCACATATTATATCATATACAAGAATTACATACAATATTTACCACCACATTTCAAAGCCTTTATATTCTTTTTCTCCTATAATGTGCTTTATCAGTTTATAAAGTTCAAGTCTGATTAAGAATTGATAAGATACATTTTTATTAAGTTCTTTGTGAAAAATAGTTGTCTTTAATTTTTCGTCAAATTCAGATGTAATTATTCGTGACGCTCTTTCGGTAAGCTGCAAACCGTTAAGTCCTTCTACAAAACTGCTTTCTGTTATTTGTTTTCGATTAAGCAAAGAAAAGATCAGACGATCCGCAATCAGCGGTTTGAAAATTTCCGAAACATCAAGTGCAAGAGAATATCGCCTTGTACCCGGCTGATGAAGATAGCTTATTGTAGGATTAAGTTGGGTTTTATAAATTTCCGCCAGAGTTTTTGTATATACAAGAGAATTGACATATGAAATAAGGCTGTTAATCATATTGTCGGCAGGATGATAAACTCTTTTATCAAATTCAATATTCTGATCAATAATTACATTCCACGCTTTGTAATATTCCTGACGAATATTACCTTCAATTCCCATCAACTCTTCTATGGTTTCTACATCTGCAAGTTTCCTCCTCAAATTTTCTATAGCGGCCATTTGCTCTGACACATTCTTGCCTCTGCCGTTGTAGTATCTTAAGTTTCTGTAAATATTATAAGACGCAGCAACTATAAATTCTCTTGCTATTGATAATCTGTTTGAATAGTCGCCGTAAGCAAGCACTTGCTTAACCAAAAGCTGACCTGCAAGTTTTGTTTCCTTTGGGCAAAAACTTCCTATGTAAAATTGATAATAATTGAAGAAATGTACAAGTATTCCGTATTTTGAAAATAAGTTCAGCAATTTAGATGTAACCGTTATTTCATTCATAATATAAATTTCTTTAATATTTTCTATCGGAAGATCTTTTACATTTCCGTCAATTGCAGTAAATCTTAATGTGTTGTCTTTTTGAGTTAAATTGCCTGACGAATATATGTAATAACTTTCCTGCATTTTATCACCTCAAATACAGCACAAATCATAGTAAGCACATGATTTGCAAATTCTTTTACTTTCAAATTTTGGCGGCAAAGCAGCCGATATAATTTTTACTATATCAGCTGCCGCACTTTCAAGCTCTCTTTCATCTTCTTCGCTAAGTTCAACATTAAGACTTTGCTTTAGCAAAGGATAATCAATTCTGCCTTTTATTCCCTCTACCCCACGCTTTTTCAGATAATAAAGATAGTATTTAAGTTGAGCAATACCCGCTTCCTCTATCTTTCTGCTTTTCTTTACCTCATGTAAAAGTTTATGCTCGGTAATAAAATCAATATTGATTGTGTTGTCGATCATAATATGTTTTTTCTTTTGCTTATAAGTGGTTTCATCTATAAGTTTTCCGATTTTGACATTTTCGTTTTCACTTTCCATTGCCAAACCGTTTGAAAAATACCACAGCTTTCTTTTACAAACATAGTAATAATAAATATGCATACCCGAAATATTATTTTCGTCCATAATCATACCTCATATAAAATTATCAGGTTCTCCGTTATCATCAGATTTATCTTGCTTTTTGGTTTTCTTTTCCTTATCAAATCTGATGCCGCATTCGGAATCATAACTGCTGTTAATAACAGGTAATTCAGTATATGGCATTTTTAATTTTTTTATTTCATAATCGTCAATTCTGAATTTAGGTACGGAAACCGTGAAGCCAAGTATTTCTTCGTTTGCCTTAAGTTTATCATCTCTTGAATAAGTATCTGATTTTAAAACTTCCAAAGCTTTTTCTATGGCACTCTCATTTTGATTATAAACATCAATCGGCACAGCGTCACTTCTGTCAATACTTCTTATTCCATCTTTTTTAAGAGAGAGATAATCGACATTTTCTTTATAATATTTATAAATTTTACGATATTCTTGATAATATTTTGATTTTTCGATTTTTTCAACCGAAAGGTACTCATCTATAAGTTCTTTTTTAAGAACTTCAGAGATAATTCCGTCAACGCTTAAAATCGCCTGTTTTGACAACGAATGAATAGCATCGTCAACAAAACGATGTGCATTACCTTGAATTTCAGTAAATACAAAACAATTGTAAGATGAAAAGTCCTTATTACCCTTTCTGTTTACTCTGCCAAAGCGTTGAAACAGGGAAAATAAATCCGATAACTCGGTAATAAGAATATCAAAATCAATGTCAAGACTTGCTTCGACTACGGATGTTGAAATCCATATTTCAGGTATATTCATACTTTCGTTAGTTTTTTCAGAGGCTGCTAAAATCGCATTTTCTTTAGTTTTTCTGTCAATTTTTGTAAAATTGGAATGAAACAGATTTACACTTGCGTTAATATCCGAATTTTTTATTTCGGTGTACATCTTATTTGCAATATCAATTGAATTGCAAACGACAAGATATTTTTTTACTTTATCGCATATTGTATCATCAAATATTTTTATAATATCGTCAGACTGCAAGTTTTTTTCATATACTTTTACATTATGCCTTAGCTTTCCTTTATCAGAAAAATCGGATGTTTTTACATCTGTTCCAAGTATTTTTTCAATCTCGTTTCTTACAAACGGAGGCAAAGTTGCGGTAATTACAGCCACTTTACCACCCAAAGTATGAATCATCTCAATTGCATAAATAATTGCAGCCAAAACATCAGGTGAATACATCTGTATCTCATCAATAATAAACTTTGAATATGACGCTACCGCAAGTTTGTATTCATAACCTGCATATTTCAATGCAAAGTCAAATATCTGATCAGGCGTACAAATTGTAATCGGAAGTGCAAGCTGTTTACTGCATTGTGCATACGCAAAATCATAATTTTTTCCGCTAATTATTGAATCTTCCAAATAATAGGATTTCATATCGGAGTGAACAAGTGCCACTCTTTCCTTGTAATCTTCTTGAGAATTATCTCCACAAAGCTTTTTAATTCTTTCGTACATCGCATTGATAGCTGTTTTTAACGGCAAAACGAAAAAACATTTATTGTCCCCGCACCAAAGCAATCCCGCCTCGGTTTTGCCCATACCTGTAGGTGCGGTTACAATTAAATTGCTGTCTGTATTTTTAATGCAAAATTCTTGCAATTCATTGTAATGTATATTTCGGGTATTTTTCCAATTGTTTAAAGAAGCAGTCAAAAAATCGTTGACCTTTTCGCAGTCAAGACCTGCACTTGCACTGTAATCACATTTATGTAAAAGACCTTTTAATAAAACAGCGTATTGTTTTTCTTCATCAGAAAGTTCGGTTTCAAATAAAGCTTTGATTTTCTTAATATTCCTCTTCATTTTATTGTAAGAGTTTGTATCAAAGCCAAATTCAGCAAGGAATTTTTCTATAAGCTCACGGTTTTCTTTAAACACTGTAACAGGAGAGTCTTTGTTATAGTGATGATAAAGCACAGCAAAATATACGCTTATAGGTTTTATACATTCTGATTTATCAATAAAAAAAGTTGAAAGTATACTGTGTGGAATTTCTTGTTCAGGTTGAAAATTTCCACCTTTAGTAATTCTTTTTTGAAATTGAGAATTTGCCTTACCGTTATCATGTTTTAAACATGAAACAAGTAAATCAGAGTATAAATCATCAGATTTTATATAGCCGAGCTTATAGAGCAGTTTTGCCTGCTCTATAAGCTCATTTGAATGTTGTCCGATTGTTTTGTCGGGTTTTGCAAGTTTATCTTCTATATTCATTATAAATACCTCAAGCTAAAAACACTGAATATATACCGTTCTCGGTTTTGTCAAGCATTATGCCTTTACAACCGTTTTCAATATAGTTAAGTTGACAGAAAATAATAGGTACACGATTAAACACTCGTTTTCTCATACCGCCCTTTAACTGCACAGTTTTGTAATCCTTTGGCATTAAATATTTTGTACCGCCTGTGTATCCGCCTTCCGTTTTAGAGATTATATCCATATCGTCTTTATTAATTTCGAGATACTCGACAGGCATATAAACATCAAAATCAGCTTCTCCGTAATCGACATCTTCGTCAACATCAAAAAGCTCTGTTTGAGCACACTCAAGCACTTCTACAAAATCCTCTCCTCTGCCGATTGCAGTAAGATTTCCGATATTATCCATAATATCATTCATAGTATTTTCATCTGCAACTATATGAATGATAAGTTCAATATCGCAGAGAAGTTCATAATACTTAGGGCCTTTTGCAAGCGTTCTGAAATGGGAATACGGAATAGTATACTTTACCTTTTCGTACTCATCATACACAGCCTTTATATGCTTAATACGCTTATCAAATTCTTTTACTTCTTCGGCAGAAATATTTTCATCGGCTTTCATTTCTTTGAGCCGAGTTTTCATTTTATTAATGATTTTTTTATGCTTGTCTATTCTGCGTTTTGTACGCTTTAAAAAGCGGTATTCTTCAAGCAATTTTTCATTAATTACATTAATTGTAATGCCTTTTTCAAAACTGTTTCCTTGAGTATTTTTAGCAGTTGCCACAACCTGATATGCACTTGAAAGCATATCGGGATTTTTCATTTTTACAAGCAAATTTCTGTCATCATTAAGACTGTTAAGAAAACAATCGTCCTTATACATTTTTGTTTTTAGAGAACCGTACTTTCCCTGTACGCTTACTTGCATAGGATGATAAGATGTATAACCGCAAGCCTTATGAAGTGCTCCGATAACAGTTGAATACGGCGGTAAAGGAAATGTCATACGGTTTTGTACAGTTTCTTCTTTTTTGTAATTTGCACTGTTTTGTTTTATATGAAGTCTAATTGCTTTCATATTAATTCCGCCTTACTCCGAAAAATACTCTTTAACCTGACCTCTGAGATTTTCAAAAAATTCTGTCATACTTACAGGATTAAGTTCTCTTACAATTTCGTCCTCGTTTGAAAGCTCGCCGTTACGCATAAGTGCACAACTGTAACCTTGAGCAAGTTTTTCCTTAATCGGCTCTATAATAAGTCTTTTGCCTGAAACAGAAACAGCATTTTCAAAAATATGTGTTTTTCTCGGTGAAAGACCGCCTACCACAAAAATCGGCTCTGCGTTATCAAGATTTCCCTTAACGACAAGTGAAAGATTTTCTACTGCGTCAATAAGAGCAATTACTCTTTCACACTTTTCGGCGTTATCTGCCTCTGCACCAAAGTTTTCGTCCTTACCGATTTTTTCAAGGTCAATTGTAAGACTGTAAATTTTAGATGACTTGTCATATTCGTACTGATAAGGCATAAGACCGCAATCCTTTGCATTGTTTTGAACATTTAAACCGTGCGCTTTAGCATAATTGGTTGCAAGGTAAAGGTTATTGTGAAAACGGGCATCATTAATAAACGGCTCGGTTGCAACTGCATCTGTAAGGTAAAATGAGCTGTTACGAATATATGTAGATCCTTTAGACTTTGTAAACATATATCCGCCCTCAAGTGCACGGCAGGTTGCGGCATTTATATCTTCATTAGCAAGCTTCTGCATTGCTCCTTCGTTTGATGTCTGCAAGTCATCATAAAAACCCGACTGAACGCATATAGCGTTTTTAAGACTCTCACGACTTCTTGTAGCGTACTCTTTCCCGCCTCTGAATACCTTTTGTACACTTGAAATATTACCGAGGCTTTCGCCGTAGTTGCTTGTCATATTTGCGATTACAGTTAATGTTAATGCTTTATTTTTCATAATAAAATCTCCTTTATATTAGTTATTTTTTGAGCTTACTTCAATTAATGCGCTTGCAAAAGCAAATGCAAGATCTTTATTTTCTTCCGCATTTTCAAGAAATGTATAGAAAAATGAAAATTCCATTCCGACATAAGCAGACAAACTAAGTATAATCTCTTTTGCTCTGTCGTAATCATGTGCGCAAAGAGCACTGATTATTTTTTGCTTATATGAATTAATTTTATTACTGCTTTTCATTTCAATTAGTTTTTTGGAAGTTAAAAATCCACAACTTTTTGCTGACTTAATTTCATCCATAATATCATTTCCTTTCCAAGATACATTTATGTCTATTAGCATATCGGTTCTGCTTTTTATATAGCCTTTAACGGCATTATCATCAAAATAAAACTTAAGCATCATTAAAATTACATCGTCAAGCAACACATTGTTAAGGCAACGCATATAAACTTCTTTCTCAAGATTAAACCAATAATCATCATTGATTTTTTTGACAAAGTTTAATGATTTTCCCGATAATTCTCTTAACTTTTTTAATCTTTCAAGTCGTACAAAGAATGTTTCGTAATAAGCCTTATCTTGAGATTTTGATATAATTTCAACATCATAGCTTATATAATCCTTTGAGTTTTGCAAAACAAGCATTAGTTTGTTTTTGTCGTCTTTATTTTCTGTACTGCTAAGTTGATTTGAAAAAGCATAGTTTGTTTGAGTTAAAGACTTAACAGAAAAATTGTTATTCACAAAATAAGTTTCTCTCATATCTGAATTTGAAAAAGCAAACGGTATAAAATCAAATTCTAAAATATCATTGCTCTCAAAACTTTCCTTTGAAAAACAAAAGCCGAGATTACTTGTTTTTCTGTCTTTGTCAACATTGTAGCCTCTAAGTCTGCAAGTGCTGTTATCTTCGGTAAAAATAAGTCGTTCATTGCAGTAATTCTTATAAAGGTTATTGCCGTTTTTAAAGATATTCTTTATAATTTCCGCCCTGTTTTCTTCAATGGTTGAAATAAAAATATCTTTATTTGTTCCATCAAATTTTATTTTGTCAAATAGCCCTTTAAGAACTGTTTTGCTCTTAACAAGGTCGTTTACCAATTTAATTTGTTCTTCACTGAATTTTTGACTTTCGAGAATGTTTAAAATATTTTTGTGAGTCATATATTTTTCAAAATAGTTCTCTGCAAACTCAAGATATTTTTCTTCTGTTATATCTTCACTTTTGTAAATAATACCGTCAAAGCCGTGGATATAATTATCGGGCTTTTCTTCAACATCATAGAGGACTTTGTAAACAATTCCAAAGTAATCAAAATATTTACATAAACCGACAACGGCTGCTGCAAACCTCCAATCGGTAGGCTGCAGCAAAGTGTCATAATCAAAGTAATCAATCTTTGTTTTCATTAATTCGGTTCACCTCCCTCCGATAAAAGCTCGGCAAAGCCAAATCCTGCGGATTTTCGTGAACCTATACCGCTTTTCAGCAGATAATTAATAACCGATTTATCGGCATTAATACTAAAACTGCCTAAACTGCATTCAATGTAGTTTTTATAGTGATAAACCACTGTTTTTTTTGCGTTTAACGGTTTAATTTCAAAGTTTGAAATTAACTTTTCATCAAAACCGCTTTCAACAAGCTGCTCTTTAATTACCTGTTTTGCAATCTCCGTAAAATCCGGATTAGCAACCGAAATATACTTATCCGAATTATTCTCGGCTTTATGTAATCTGATACACAAAGGGCTAAGCATTTTCACAACAGCGGATGATGAAGTAACATTTTTTTCCGGCACAAGATTAACACTGACAAGTTTCATTTCGTTTCCGAGCGGAGCGGGAATCGGCTTGTCCTTTTGCTTTATAAAAGCAGACATAAAAATACATCCCGTATTATAGTCAGCCGTTGAAAAAGTAATGTTTAGTTGATTTTTCCCGAGTTGAATTTCCGTTTTAGAAAACTTCGGCATAGGCAGATTCACCGCAAAAGTAAAATTTCTGCGTTCCGGTGTAAAATAATATTTTTCATAATATTTTCCCTCGGCAATATCTGACAGTGACCGTTTAAAAAACGAAAGCATAATTCGTCGATAATCAATCGGCAGCTTATTGTTTTGCAAATAAAATCGCAATAAGATTTTCATATTTACCTCCATTTATTATTTTAATAGTATTAGATTTCGTTATTAGAGTTATGATATTTCACAACTCTAATTACAGTATAGCGTTCACAATTTTGTTTGTCAATACCTAATATATATTTTCTAAGAAAATTTTTTTATAAATAAGCTTATAAATACATTTATTTTTATAAATTTAGTACATTTGATATTTACAATTAATTATGATATAATTTAATAAATCTTTCCAAAATGGATTTTAAATAATATTTATTTACACCACTTTTTAATCTATCCAAATTGGATTTTGTCTTTACCATACTTTTTTGTCAAGGTGAACCCGTGGTATTTCTCGTTTTTTCCTCAAAAATCCGAAC
>OHFE01000006.1_pt1 | contig 151895 bp, 162 predicted proteins | sample 1567471 | NCBI WGS metagenome assembly OHFE01 (sample SAMEA3879513, study PRJEB24766) | human gut metagenome | biome: human-associated habitat; feature: feces | place: USA | collected 1985/1987 | reverse complement strand
ATTTTCTCGAACTGGGGCGGATCGCCGACGAAATGTCCCTCGAGGAAATCACAGAAAACTGGAAGTCCATCCAAAACGGAAACAACACGTTTGCAACCGGAGAGCAAAGCGATGTTGACGATGAAAACTGCATCTTGATTTTGAGAAGAAGATTCCTCAGACTGCATGTGGCAGAATATCACGACGTTATCCGGAACCTGCACTTAAAGGACGATGCCACCGACGGTGACAAAAACTATGCTTTCTATGAAGAAGGCGAAGATTACATCGACTTTGAGGAAGAATGCAAAAAGATCAACGGCGGCAAGCTGGAAAGCGCCCTCGCCGGGCTGGACGAAGCCGCCCGGGCGACTTCTCTGGAGACGATCTCCCAGCTGTGGACGCTTCCCTCTTACCTCTTTTACATGGTCGGCGTGGAGCGGCTCATCGCCCTGACCCTGCAGATCTGCCTGTCGTATCTGGTGTACCGCGCCGTGCGGTATCACCACCGGGGCTTCTTCCTCGCTGCCATGGGCATCCACTTCGCCGTGGACGCACTGGGCGCGCTGCTCAAGGACGCCGTCCCCGTTCCCGTTTTGGAAGCCATTCTGGCGGCCATCGTCATCGTGACCGCGATCTTCACCGTCCGGCTATATCGCGGGGAAACCGAAAAAGCCGTGAGTGACTGACTCCGCGCCATATTACCGTCCGCCCGTGACTCTCCCGCGGGCGGACATTCTTTCCCCGAAAACCGCAAATAAAACTTGACTATGGGGCATAATTCTTCTATAATGTTTGGAGCTATGGATATTTTTATCTGAGAAAGGATTTTGAATATGGCAAAAGAATTTAAGATCACCAGTCTGCGTCTTGCCGATCTGGAAAAGGAACTGAATTACCTGAAAACCACCCGTGAGCGCGAAGTCGCCGCCATGATCGCCGAAGCCCGCTCCTACGGCGACTTGTCCGAAAACTCCGAGTACGACGCCGCCAAAAACGAGCAGGCCAAGCTCTACGGCCGTATCGCCGAGATCGAGGACGTCCTGTCCCACGCCGTCATCATCGAGGACGAAAACGAGGCCAGCGGCCGGGTGGGTCTTGGCTGCACCGTGGTAGTCGAGGACGAGAACGGCAAGCAGACCGAGTACCGCATCACCGGTTCTCAGGAAGCCAACCCCATGGAGTTCAAGCTCTCCGACGACTCCCCCTTCGGCCGCGCCGTCGTCGGCAAAGCCGCGGGCGAGACCTTCACCGTCAACGCCCCTGCCGGCTCCTTCACCATGAAGGTGGTCAGCGTTTCCCGCGAGGGCTGAGCCATGGCAAAGTTTGTACCGCAGCCGGAGCTGTCTCTGAATGACCAGATGCAGATCCGGCGGGAAAAGCTGGCGGCGCTTCAGGCCGAGGGGCGCGACCCCTTCGTCCAGACGAAATTCGATTTCAATGCCGATTCCGCTGCCATCAAGGCCGACTACGAAGCCTTCGAGGGCAAGACCGTCAAGGTCGCGGGACGTCTGATGAGCAAGCGCGGTCAGGGCAAGGTCATGTTCTGCGATCTGCAGGACCGCGCCGGCCGCATCCAGATCTTCGTGAAGATCGACGAGCTGGGCGAGGAAGAATACAACCGCTTCAAGAAGTACGACATCGGCGACATCGTCGGCGTGGAGGGCGAGGTCTTCAAGACGAAGACCGAGGAAATTTCCATCCGCGCCAAGGTCGTCACCCTGCTGAGCAAGTCTCTGCTGCCCCTGCCCAACAAGTTCCACGGCCTGACCGACAAGGAAGCCCGTTTCCGTCAGCGCTATGTTGACCTGATGGTGAACCCGGAGGTCAAGCGGAATTTTGTCATCCGCTCCAAGTTCATCAAGCACCTGCGCAACTATCTGGACAGCATGGGCTACATTGAAGTGGAGACCCCCGTGCTGAACACCATTGCCGGCGGCGCTGCCGCCCGTCCCTTCGTCACTCACCACAACACGCTGGATATCGATATGTACATGCGCATCGCCACGGAGCTGCCCCTGAAGCGGCTGATCGTCGGCGGCATGGATCGGGTGTACGAGGTCGGCCGCATTTTCCGCAACGAAGGCATGGACCCCAAGCACAACCCGGAGTTCACCACCGTGGAGCTGTATCAGGCTTACGCCGATTTCCACGACATGATGGACATCGCCGAGGGCGTTTACACCACCTTCGCCCAGAAATACCTCGGAACCTATGAGCTGAACTGGATGGGCGAAACGATCGATCTGACCCCCGGCTGGCCGCGGCTGACGATGGTAGACGCTGTCAAACAGTATGTCGGCGTTGATTTTGGTGCGATCACCGACGACGCGGAGGCCGTTGCTGCGGCAAAGGCAGTCGGCGTCGAGCTGGCGGAGGCTGCCGAAAAGACGTGGGGCAACGCGCTTTACGCCTGCTTCGACCAGAAGGTCGAGGAGCATCTGGTGCAGCCGACCTTTATCACGATGTACCCGGTCGAGGTCAGCCCGCTGACCAAGCGCAGCCCCGACGACCCGCGCCTGACCGAGCGCTTTGAGTTCTTCATCTGCCGCAGCGAGATGGGCAACGCCTATTCCGAGCTGAACGACCCCATTGACCAGCGCGAACGCTTCATGAAGCAGGTTGAGCAGCGCGAACGCGGCGACGACGAGACGGAAATGCTCGACGAGGATTTCCTCACCGCGCTTGAATACGGCATGCCCCCCACAGGCGGCATGGGCATGGGCATCGACCGCGCCGTCATGCTCTTCACCGGCGCAGACACCATCCGCGACGTCATCCTGTTCCCGACAATGAAGCCCCAGAGCTAAGAAAGCATTGTGGCACAACGGTTACAGGTGATACAACCTCTGGTTTGACACCACTTTTACACCAATTCACTTTGAATTCAACATGGCTACTAAGGAGTGCCCCGTCTTTGACGGGGTGCTTTCTTTAGCCATCATACATATATCAGCGTAAAAAATAAGGGCAGGTTTGGGAAATCAAAATCCCATTCCTGCCCTTTTCTTTTTAGCAAAATCTGTCCCGAAAAATATATAGTATTCGTGACAACGCACAAAAAAATGAGAGCGTGCTTCAACAGCAGCTCTCATATATCTTGTCTATTTGACATTTACACCGAAGTCCTTTATAATGGCTTTTGTGGAATCCACCGTCCGCGTCGAGTTTCCGGGTTCAGTCATAGCCCATCTCCTTTGTAGACGGTGTACGGTTAAAAAGACGGTTGCCTGTCATCCCGCGAGTGCGGAATGGAGGCGTGTATGTAGCCCTCGCGGGAAATTTTTCTCAGGGAGGTGACCATACATAACTCTTCAAGAAGTTTTTTGGATTGCGTCTATCTGCTGGATTCTTATCCAAGCATGGGACAAGTTCCGTAACAGAAAGAAGTGAGCCGTCTGTCGCAAGCAGAGCGGCTCACTGTCGTTTGAGGGTTAAACCCTCTTCCCAGTAAGAATGTATGTTTGTGGCAACCGTCTGGGTTTCCACCGCAGGGGGCGCTTGTTAGCAGCAGGCGCTCCTTGTGTTATTATTATAGACTACTTCAACGGTATTTGTCAAATGAATTTTCTGTTAGCGTTTTCTTTCGGATTTCTCCTACGTCAGCCTGTGGGAACCGCATAACCCTTAGTCAAGCTCTGCAAGTGTACGGATGCTGACCCCATCACTTGCTTCAACGCTATGGCGGACAGTCCTGCTGCCGCCTATAAAGAATATTTACACCCACAAAATATTCTTTAGATATTATTTTCCAAATGCGATGATTGCGCCAATGATGCCAGATACAAGCAAGGTAGAGATGCAAGTAATGATTGCAACCTTGACAGTGTTGACATTGTTGGCGATTTGCTTATACGGTTTGTTCTCGGTTTCATTAACCTTCTCAGACAATTTACGTTCGGTCTCCTGCCATGCTTTTGCTTGCGCATCTACCTTACGATTGGTGTCATCCACCTTGCCCTCGATATTACTGACACGCTGTGCAATGAGCTCAACGGAAGTAGCGATTTTATAGATAGCCTTCTGCTCACTCTGGATTTCCTTCAGCTCACCTTCTAAGTTGTCAATTCTGTGTGTATTGGACTTGCATCGCTGCTCAGTCTCAATTAACAGTACGGTCTCTTGCTCGGTCATAAGAGAAACCTCCTCGGATGATTATTTTTCCCCTTCCTTCGGCTCCACTATGGAGGCAATAGCAGAGTTCTGTTTCAACACGTCTTTCATTTCGCTGAGGGCGTCATCAACGTATTTGCTAAAGGTTTCAAATGGCAAGACCTTTGCCAACCAAGGGAAACGCTCGCAGAACTTGTCGTAAACGGATGACAGCTTCAGTTTGCCCGTACCGGAACCGAACTCGCGCTCAGCGCCAAGAACAGCCTGCAGAAGCCATCCACGAATCTGCTCGTACTTCTTGTCGGTGGACAGGTTGCGCCAACGCAGGACAGCCATAACGCCGCCAACGATAAACACAATGCCAGTAACAATTACATACCAATTCTCCACAATAAATTCCATATGCAAACTCCTCTCTAAAAGATAGTGGGGCGGATTTCAGGTGCCGCCCTTCACCTTAGATTGCTGGACTCTCCCAGCTTGGGTCTTCGACGAAGCCTTTTGCCTTTGCGCTTTCGAATGTGATACCACCAGCAGAATGGTCAGATTTACACAGGTTCAAATAAAATGCGCATACCACGCCATGTGCCGACCACGGCAATCCAACCATTGCCCCAATCCACGGCAGCGCTCCGGTATAGTTCCGCTTTACACAATAGAACGCTAAAAGCAACCCACCGACTGTAACAATCCACAGAAGGGAGCGGATATCGTCAATCAGCTTTTTTGAAAAAGCGTCCTGTTTGCTTGTGCGTTTTCTCCTTCGCCTTGCTTGCTGTCTGCTGCCGCTATATGTAGCCATCACGCTTTACCCATCAGTTTTGCAAAACGATAGAACAAAGCAGCAGCCTGTTCACGGGTAAGCTGGTCAGCCCAAGCATAGTTGGGTTCACCATTCACCTCAGTGCCAGTGCCATTGATGAGACCGTTGGAGATAGCCCACTCACGAGCTTCCTTACTCCAAGTGCCGCAGTCATTGTCCTGCAGCTCTGCACGGTACTCCTTCATCAGTTCCTTGAATGTGTCCAGAGTCATATCTTCATCCTCCTCTTTGCCGTCGCTGATTCTCTTTTTGAACTCTTCCCACTGTGCGTCGCCACTCGTCTTGTAATAGACATTCATGTCGGCGCAACACCACGGTCTTGGACAGAGTTTTCCGGTCACATCATAATGACGGATAACGTGGTCTGCAGGAATGTTGTACTGAGCCATCAGCTTCTTTGTCAACCATACGAGGTTGTCCACAACTTTTGGTTCGAAATACCAATCAGTATCAGAAGCCATAACCCTCTTGCGATTGATTTTGGAAGGGCGTGCTTCAATCCCGATAGAGTTAGAGTTGCGGCACTCAGGGTGCTTGTACTTGTTCGCACCACAGTGCCATGCGATGTCCTTATCGCGGACACAGCGATAGATGGTATCGCCCTCGTCAAGCGCATAATGGGCAGACGCTTGAATACCCGGTGTCTTGAAATATTCAGAGACACTCTTTGCAGTTCCGAGCGCACCGAAATAATGAATGACGATGTACTTCGGAGTCATGTTGCCTGAACGGAAGTTAACCGTTGTCAGGTTGTCTACAATTTTCAACTTGCATCCTCCTTCCTGTTCTGGTGTATTGATTTGGATTTTGCCAGCGAACTTGTCGTAATAAGCTTGTCCGTAGCTGGCTCGTTTTTCTTGGACGCTCTGTCCCTGATTGGCAGGACGTTCAAATTGGAGAAGAACAGCATTGGATGCCTCACGGACAGACGATGCACCCTTGAGGGTGCTCAGCAGCCCAGAATAGCCCACAGACAGCTCTTTAAGCAGGAAGTTGAGCTGGGCATCCATGTCCCCTACGGACGCTCCTGCGGCTTTACAGGAGGCAAGGAGAGCGTCCTTGCGTGACCAGTACGTCCACTGAGCTAATCCGTAACCGGCACTGTCTTTCACAAAGTTGGAATAACTGCCGCTATCGACGGCGGCAGTATATTCTTCATCAGTCATGCCAAGTTTCTTCTCGTATGTATTTTGGAGGTTCTTGGGATTCAGTCCGCTCTCTGCAAAAAGATTCCCCATCAAACCCGCGATGCCGAAATCATTCAGACCAGCAGATTTCAAATAGCGCCAGATTTTTTCGTCGGCGTTCATGCGAACCACCTCCTTGATAAAAGCATTGTTTTATAATCAGACAATCTTGTAATGCGGCTTCTCTTCGCCGAAAAACCAATAACGAAGATAATCGTCAAACACGATTGCCACGACAGATAAGCCAACCCACGCAAAATAGAACGGTAGACAGACTTGCCCAAAATGTTAAGAGGGAGTCCAGAATAATCCCAGACACCCAGCTTCAACCATATATTCACGATAACGCCGGTGATAAACTCAAGGCAGGTCACCATTGTTCCGCCGATTAAGGCTTGCCACACGATTCCTAATTCCCACGGGAAAAGCTCGTTGATTAAACCAATAGAAACAAAGCACAGTCCACCGAGAATAAACATGGATGGATGACTGTGCCCACGCCAAAGCATCTCAATGCCGACATAGATTGCGCCGCCGATAACGGCAAGCACAAGCAGTTTGAGACATACCTTCAGCCGCTTCATATTAGTTGCCCAGCTTTTCTGTGATAGCGTTCATCTGAGCCTGTGCAACAGCAAGCTTTGCGTTCATCTCAGACAGGTACGGTTCTGGCAGCGTCATGCCGTATGTAACAGCAGAGATTTCTTCAGCACCTTCCAGTGACTGTACATACGCTTTCAAAGCATTGTGATAAGTTGTCTGAGTGGTAATAAGAGTTTGCGCCGCAATATAGATTTGGGCAATCTCAGCGGCTGTGTAGATACGGCAGACACCACCGTCTGATTGATATGGGAACTCTGTGCCGCCAAGCTCAACAACGCGGAACAGGTTCGCAATATTTGCTTGGTCTTCGATGCTGAGATTAAAATGAACGGCACCCTGTGTCAGCTCCAAATCAATGCCCACAACGATGATGGCGTTACAGCTCTTAGAAATTTCTGCAATCTTTGCAGCTTTGATAATGGCAAGAGAGTTGTCCTCTCCGACAATTTCGATTACGTCTTCCATCGTGACCCAGCCGCGTTCGACAGCCTTCAAAAGACCATTCATGTCGATAGCACCGGACTGGTACATGGCTTTCAGTTTTTCTTTCATCGATTACACCTCCAGCGCGGAAAGAATCAATTCGTCAACGAGGTCACGCTGATGGGCAACCAAAGAGCCGCCGTCACATTTGGCAACGACTACAGTGCCAGCACCCTCAATTTCGTCGTGACCAACCAGATTATACGGTTCGCTGTTGAATGCTACGCCAATCGCTTCGTCAACAGAGCATGGCGTAAAACTGCCGCTGTTGCCAATTTTGATATACAGAACGGAGTCGGTCATACCAAGCTCGGTTCCGTCCAGTGTGATAATTCGATACATTTAAGCAACCTCCTTTGCTCCTACCAACTTTGCGATATGTCGGAGCGTGTCAATATCGGCGTTGAAGAAATCATGGTTCCACAGCCAGAAGTCTGCGTACTCAATGCGCTTATACGGCTGGCAGGTTGGGTCTTCCCAGACCTTGTCCCATCGATTTTGATAATTCGCATCGCGCTTTGCGAGCGTCTTTTGAATGGCTTGTGTTAATTTTCCACGGAGCATTCCTGCGCCATCGTCGTCACGGGCAAAGAACTGATGCGCGTTCTCGCTTGTTACAACGCAGAGGAGCTTGTCACCGTGGAAGATATATCCATTGGCTTCTTCACACATGGTCATAGCGGGAAGATTTACTTCGCCGCAAATTGCTTTGTCCTTGAAGCGTCTATGCACAACATATTTCATCCTTTTTTCCTCTTTCTCTAAAGTTTTCAATTCGCTCCGGCGAAAAACCGAAAACCGAATAAAAAAGCCTACGCAACCGAAGCACACGATTGTGGTCGTCGTAGGATTCAAAGTATGCGAGCATTCCGTTCACCGAAGTCCAGAGGTCATCGTATGACATTTCTCCATTCTGGATTTTTGTACGGAATGCTTTTATTTTTCTTCGTGCCCGCTTTACTCCATCACGATTTCCGTTCATCACAACACGACCAGTTTCGGTCAAAATAAATTTTGCTTTGCAATAACGGAACGGCTTTGTGAGCGGGACAATTCTTGACTTTGATTTGCTGACAGTTAGCTTGAGACTCTCTGCCTTTGCCACAATCAGAGCCATGATTTCTTTGGCGTCTCGGTCAGGCGGAACAATGACGTAATAATCGTCCATGTAATGACCGGCGCACTTGATAGAGAGCTGGCATTTGATAAAGTTGTCCAGTGCAGACGGAAACGCAATCATTTCTGCCTGACTTGGTTCAACACCAAGGGGCAGACCAAGCCTACCCGGAACAGTGTTCACAACATCGTCTCCGATTTTTCTGATATCTGGGTTCAGCAAGAACTTTTCATGCCGCTTGAAGATTTCTTCATGGGACACAGATGGGAAGAACTGTTTGAAATCAATCAGAATCACATTCCCATCTCGTCCATAACGACGGAAGTGCCAGCGCAAGTCCTCTTTTAACATTCTCTTTGAGAACTCGAAGCCCTTGCCTTCAAGACTGGCGCCGTTGTTGTAAATCATCTCAGGACGATACAACGGTAGAAGCACCTTCTTGGTATAAACCTTGTGGACTTGACGGTCTTGGATTCTCGGTGCATCAATAGGGCGGGTCTTGCCGCGCTCTGAAATCGTGAAATGTACATATGCACCCGGAATCCATTTTCGCTCAAGCAATAAACGTCGTCTGCGTGCTGTTCCAGAGAACAGGTGCATCTCAAAACGTTGGGTGCTGTTCTTCCAACGAACACCGTTGCAGCATTTCTTTCCGGCTTTGTACATATCATCGTATCCAAAGACATCATGCAGACCGCCAACTGCGGCGGCACGCCTTAATCCATTCTCTTCGCGCCTTGTCTTGCGTCTTTCGTAACGTCCTTTACGTCTACTCATAAAAATTATTCACCCTCCGTACAGATGTCTTGTAGGGCATCGTCTAATCTGCTTAATTGGTGACACATGAAACGAGGTAAGATGCATCTCTCGCCATGCACGCACGGGTACTCCGGCGGCGTTCGTGTCAAAATATCAAAGGGTAGTTTTGGACTTTCATCACGGGAAGTATTTCTCCTTTCGTAAGGGTCATAGTTCACCCTTTGGGCTACTACGATTGACCCAGACCATTTCTGGTTTACGAAATCCGGGGCGACGCCGTTGGAATACCTTGCGTTGTTATTGTTCGCGTTGCCGTTCGTGTTCACATTGCAGAAGTTGTTGCTGTTGTTGTAATTAGGAGAACGCTCCCACCACCAAGCAGTGGAACAGAGAGAGGCAAAAGACTCCCAACCGACAGGTTTTACAGAAATACACCCATAAATTTTCATAGACGTTTACCGGCTCTTATCGCTTTTCAACACATTGGTCAAAAGACCATTTTCTGCATCGATTAAATCACCAAGTTCCTGTGCCATGTGCTCCAGCTTTTTCTTCGCGTCTGACGCACCGACAGAGTTTCCACTACCGGTCGTAAAACAACCAGACGGGTTCGTCATCATCAAGTCGTAACAATGCGCAAGGTGGACATCGAGCGCCATCAGGGACGCTCTCGCTTCGAGCAGATGCTGCTTACGAAGTTCTTTTCGTGCCGCATCAGATGGATAGATGCTGTTTGCTTTTTCTGCGTGGTCTACAACTTCTGAGGCAAGCTCCGACACGGACTTAGATACGAGCCGGGAGTACCGAGATGACAACCTCGACAGGAAAGCGATGGTTTGGATGTAGATTTTGTTCGCCACGTTGACGAACTCAGCCTTACTTTCAGACCTGTGTGCTTTTAGGACTGACATAAGAATCTCCTTTCGTTCTTGGATTTATTAGCTCCGAATGCACTATTCTGGAGCCGTTCACCACTAATCGCAAAGGGTGTACCCTTGCTAATTATAGGATGGGGAGGGGGACGAGGTTCCCTTGCATTTACCGCAGAGGGTGTACCGTCCCTCTCCCTTAATGATTTGAACACGCCCACTTCCGTGGGCTTGATACTGTTGATGCAGGATTAGACGCGGAAAGCCGGGGCGACGCCGTTGGAATACCCCGCGGAGGTAAAGTACGCGTAGCCGTTCGCGGTCACATAGCAGAAGTAGGTGCTGTCGTTGCAAAAAGGAGAACGCTCCCACCACCAAGCAGTGGAACCTGTTGCGCTGTGACGGTATTTCACCTTCGAATTTCCAGCAGAGTAATAGGCATACTGCGCCTGATAGTTCTTTTCGGCAGAGTTCGCATAGGTGCGTGTGCCGAAAATCTCATACTCAGCCAGCAACGGAAGGTAGTCTGTGGTCTTAGTAACATAAGACGCATTGTCACTACCACCGCCCGTATTGTCTGTGTAGATAGTCATCGGCTGCATCACAGCACGAAGGTCAGACGGAAGTGCAGCCATTAGCGTATTTGCGACAGGGTTTGTCGCAGTTGTTGCCGTGGCATCACCATCATTCGTGTTCGTTGAGCCAAGCACATCGTATCGCAGGTCACAACCCTTCCAGCCACCAGAGTTGGTGTTTGAGCTGTGGTTCATATTGAAATACTTGGTTCCGTTTGTTGAGTAGCCATCGTACTTGCCATCAACTAAACAAATATCCGTGCCACCAGACAATGCGGTTTTGAATGTGCCAAATGTGATACCGTTACCTTCCTTGCTGCTATTGTGGTTAAAGCCAATAATATAAGCGTAGTAAGTACCGTTCACAGCCTGTGTGCCGACAGTACCGCTCACAGCGACAGCCTTACGGTCGCCGACTGCCCAGTAGCTTGCGCCAGTTCCAGAAACACTGTGGATAGCCGCCCAAGAGTTGTCATTCAGCGTAGCAAGAATAAACTCTGCTGTAACTTTGACAGTCTTACTTGCCGGTGCAGAATAGTTCGTACCAGCAGTGCAGCTCACGGTGATAGTAGCTTCGCCATTTGTTTGGTGGACGTGAGAAACGGTAACTGTATTCCCGCTACGGGAAACAGTGGCAACGCCAGTTGCGCTGGAGGTCACGCTCAGCGTGCCATCGTGGTTGCCGCCAATCGTGAACGTATCAGTAAGCTTACTCAAGCTAAGCTTGATTGTTGTCTTACTCACAGTCAACGTACCAGTCGCTTTACCAATAGACCAAACAACGTTCTTGGCGGTAGTCGCCCCATCAGACCAGCGATAGTCGGTTTTCGGCGTAAAAGAAGCCGTGTAATTGCCTGCGTTCGTGCCGGATGTCGTACCGCCAATCGTCATATAAGTCGTGTTATAATTGCTCCAACTCGGAGACTGAGAAGACTTATTGTAGGTCAGTGTACCGCTCTGGGCGGGTACGTTCGCAATCGTGATACGGTTTGCTGTACCAGTCGTCCGCTGAGACGTAGAGGTGTTGATGCCGCCGTCCGTGGTCTCTGGGAAGAAAGCAATGTAATACTTCGTTCCGTTTGTCAGACCGGTAATCGTCAACGGCGTGCTGTAATATCGGTTGCGTGTCGTGACCTTTAGCGTATAAACAGCGCCGGAATCATCCTTGCTTGTAGGGTAGCTGCCGCTCTTCACAACAATTGTGGTGCTTGCCCACGATGCCAGAGTCACGCCATCGGCAGAGATAGAAGCAGAAGGGTCAGTCCACTTAACGGTCATCTTGCCGTTGCCTGCTTCAGAAGAGGCACTCATGCCGGTAACATTCCAGCTTGTGATGCCTGCAACCTGAACAGTCGGAATCGCATTGAATTCGTCATCTGTGCTGTCAGTGTAGGCATTTGCAGTTGTATAGGGGAAGAACTTATAGTAATACTTCGTTCCGTTGGACAGACCACTGTCACAGAAGTAAGTATTCTTATAAGCGTCTCGTGTTTTACTATCGAGAACGATAGTGCCGTCACGACGGCTTGTAGGCGCGGAGCCCGCCTTACGAACAAGCAGGGTACCGCCCCAAGCAGCAATCGTAGAACCTGCCACAACGAGGTCATCGGGGTCAGTCCACTTCACATAGACTTTCCCAGAAGAAACCTGCGTGGTAATACCGGAGACAGCCGCAAGTGTCAGACCGCCACTGCCTGAACCTGCGCCGCCGGGGAAGTTAGATAAAATAGGCATTTTACGCCCCTCCTTTAACCTAAGAGAATGATGTAAACAGGAATGTCACGCTCTGGCATCTCGCCATCAGCGGCGATAGTCAATGTACCATCAGCCTGTCCGATAACTGAGAGCATTGCCTCACGAGCAATTTCACGCTGTTCTGCAGTCGCATTATGAGCAACAGAGATTGTGCCGTTCTGCGATGCAGTAAGCCCGCTAATCGTGAGGGTTTGCGTGTAGGGCGCATCGACACCAACCCATGCAGACGCAAGCAGAGTGGTATTGATTGCCACACTGCTGTTTGCTTTCTCACCAAGGGCAGCATCGATTTTTACCATATTGGAGTTCTCGGTTCCATTCATCTGGTTGCGCCATTCCTGAAAGCGAGTTGAGCTGTCATCGGTCAAATATAGGTTGTAGTTTGGTGTATTACTCATTTACTGCACCACCCTTTCAACCAAGCAGGATAACAACGACTGGAATATCGCAAGTGGGTACAGACCCATTTGCGGCAATCGTTACAGAACCCGCTGCTTGACCACAGATATACATTTCTGCTTCAGACGCAGCAGAGAGCTGTTCATCGGTAATGCTCTGAGACAAGCCGATAACACCATTCTGCGTTGCACCAAGCCCAGCAATGGTAAGTGTCTGTTGTCCACTCGCCCATCCTGCTGCGGTCAACGTAGCAGTAACAGCATTGCTTGCATCACACTTTTCAGCAAGAGCAGTCAGCATCTCTTCATCATCAAAGGGGAGCTGAGAATACTTCTTTGTACCGTCTCCAACTTTCTTACGAACGCTACCACTGGCTGTATCAACAATGATGATTTCACCATCCAAAAGGATGGGGTCTTTTGCTGTCCAGTTTGCGCTCGTGTCTCGCTTTTGCCTGATTCGTGCATTATATTCAGCCATACAGTAGCCTCCTTATAAGCAAAGCCCCGCCGTGCATAACACACGACGGGGTTGCTTGTGTTTTATTTATGCTCAGATGTTAACAGAGGCGCTGCCACAGTTGAACACAATATAACCGGAAGCCTGCTTCAGCTCGGTAATATCGTGCTCATGGTTGCCAGCAGCCTTGCTGTCCCAATCCGCGACCTTCTCAGCGGAGATACCGTCGAGAACGGTCTTGTTTGCGTGCTCATGCTGCTTGGCAATAGCACCATCCCACGCATCGACCTTATCCTGAGAGATAGTGTCGAGGATAGTCTTGTTATCATGCTCGTGCGCCTTCTGTTCAGCGGCGTCCCACTTTGCCTTATCGCCGGTAACAATCTTGTCCAGCTCAGCCTTGTTCGTATGGCTGTGCGCCTTGCCGATAGCAGACTGCACGTCAGCATGGAGCTGTGCCAGAGTCACGGAACCCTCGGTGAGAGTAGCGGTCACCTTATGGTCAGCGCTGACATCAATCACAATCTGGTCGCCAACCTTGGAACCAGAAGTGACGTACTCAATCAGGCTGCCAACATTGATGTAGATGTTGTCTTCAGTAGCGTTGGCAAGAACCAGATGCAGGTATGTACCAGCCTCGCCCCACACACCAGCCTCAGCCTTTGTCTCAACCGTACCGGACTCAACAACCATATCCTTGGGGATATCGATATTCACATCCAGATTTGTAGCCGTCTGCTTGATGTTGTAGCGCTTTGCCACGCCATCCGGGGTAGAAGGAGTGACAGTTACGGTATAGTCGGTCTGAGCAGGAATCTTACCGATTTTCTCATCGACGTAACCAACAACGGTCGTAGCAGTAGCACCTTCGGGCAACGCACCGACGCGCTCACCCAGAGCGTCAACGGCAGTTTGCGCATCATCGCCAGCCTTCTTCGCTGCCGCAATTGCTGCGTCCTTACCATCTGCGTAGGTCTTTGCATCTTCCAGCGCCTTAGTCGCAGCGCCAGCCGCGTCAAAAGCGCCTTCGTCTTTATAGGCAGCAGTACCAAGACCGTGAACCTTCACGTCCTCGCCATTGAACTTGACAGTACCATTTGCAGTGCCTTCAGCCAGCGTATAAACGGTCTCGTCAGGAATAGTGATTGTGCTCACCAAATTCCAAGTAGATGTACCCTTTGCCTGAGAATACAGGTGGAACTTGCGGCTATTGTCCGCATCGACCTCCAGCTTATACTGGGTATCAGTATCCTGAATCTCGCCTGAGATGTAGTCGGACAGACCATCAATCTCGTTTGCGGAATAGGTGGGCTTGGAAGCTGCTTTTGCCCAGTCGTACACGTCAGCAGCCAAACCAGCAGTGAACTGCAGCTCGCTGAATTTGTGTGCGCCGTCGCCAACCTTAAACAGAACAGCAGGCTCCTTCGCTACGGCACCAGTCTCAGCCGGAACGACAACAACGGCGACTTCACCGACAAGCAGTTGGGGGTCTTTTTCAACCCACTGTGCGTAGGTGTCATACTTCAGAGAAATGCGGGTATTAAATGTTGTAGTAGCCATAAATGATTACCGTCCTTTTTGTGTGGTTTTAGTTAGAGCGGAGCACAAAGCTCCGCTCATTGTGTTTTTAATCAGACAGCGGCATTACCGCCATCGAGAATCAGTGTATCACCATCAGACTGAACCAGTTTATTCATGTTAAGGCTATTGACCTCCATGCTTCCGTCTTCAGCGACAGCGACCTTATTCTCTCCGGTGGAACTGGTGACAACACCAGCAGTATCACCAGCAAATGGAATGTTAACTGCCTTCTCAGAGATGTTCAACGCGGCACCAGCCAGCTTGATAATCTCGATGAGGTTCTTGTTTGCGCCCGCTTCAACGCCGCCAAGCTTTTCTTTCTCTTCATCGGTGTAGTCGTTGGCACTCAAGCCTTTACCTGCAACTTTATCAACCTTACCAGCCAGAGCATCAGGGAGACCAGTAACTTTAGCTGGAGCGACCTCCTTAACTTCGAGTTTACCCTCTGCAGAAACAGTGAACTCGTCAGAAACACTCTTGACGTAATTGGCTTCTGCGCCCTCTGGCAGAGCAACCAACTTTTCCTTCAGCGCAGTCGTAAAGTCCTCGGTAGAGAGCCCCTTACCATCTACCTTGTCAACTTTGTTGGCAATGGCAGTAGCAATAGCTTCGTTCATCTGCTCTGTGGTGGAATAATTGTCGAGGTTTACACTCACATCATCCAGACGAACAACTTCGGTACCTACCTTTGCGTAGATATCGTAGAAGCCAGTGTCGGCATTCATCACGAGATAGAGAACATTATCCTTGGCTTCAGAAGCCGCAGGGACTGCATCAACCTTCGTGAAGCTGGCATGACCGGTCTCGGCGATAGCCGTCTTGATTGCCTCCGCGATTGCAGTAGCGGTCATAGCATCAGTGATACCATAACCTTCAAGCGTGGTAGCCTTATCAGCTTTACCAGTCTGGAGGTTTTGAATGTCCTGTGTATGACCAGCGACGGTATCAGCCAGACCGGAAACGGTGCTGGTATCGGGTGTGTACCACTCAATAGCAGTACCAGCCGCATTGATGCGAGGCTGCTGACCTGCGGTGGCGGAACCAAAGCCCTTCAGAGCGACCTTGCCATCAACAATCTCGATGGACTTGCCATCGCCAAGGACGGCAGAACCGACTGCCTTCAGGGTCTTGTCCGGCTGAATAATGTACAGGTCGGCGGAAGATTCCGTTACGACGCAAACATTTTCGCCATAAAAATAAGTGCCGTCCGAACTACCGACTTCAACAGCGGTAGCGGCGGCAGCTTCAGCAGCACTCAGAGAAGAGAAGTAATAACGTGCGTCCAGAGGGAACGCAGTTTGCGGATTAAATGAAACCGCGAAATTCAGTTTGCCAAAATCAGCCATTATGCGTCACCTCCATATTAGATTGTCACTTTATAGGTGTTTGCAGTATCGTTGGCGTTAGCCATATCCATCACATACACCTTATAGTCGATTGCCTGATAACCGTTCGCACCCTCGACAGAAACGACGGTCTTGGTGAAAGCGGTCTTGACTTCCGCGTTCATACCATTCACGTCCTGCACGGAGCTAACATCACGCAGCGTTGCGGGATACGCGAACACAACGCGAATGGCGCCAACGGGGATTGCGAGGTTGAAGCTGTTGCCAGCCGCCAGAGCCTTACCACTCTTACCGCTAAGACTACGCACAAGTGCAGAGTTCACTTCGCCATCCTTCGCTTCCAGCGTTCCGTAGAAGCTGTTGCGGTAGCCAGTGATTTTGCCTGTCGCCTTGCTCTTATTACCGGCAGCAATTTTACCGGCGGCATACTCATTACCGAGGTTCGTTACAGGAACAGCACCCTCACCGTGAGTCGCAGTAGCCGTAATAGCGTAGCTGGTAGCGTCGCCAACTGTCAGCTCATCGAACGAACCGGAGGCAGTATCCTTGGTAGCAGTACCGTCGGTTACACTCCAAGCGGTAGCAGTAATACCAGTTGCAGGACCGTATGTATAGCTACCCGCGCTCAGAGAAGCGGTGTACGCAGGAGTGACTTTTGAACCAACCTCATACGCTGCAATTTGCTTACAAGTAATTGTCACGGCGGGTTGTGTTGCTGTCGGATTCTTTTCCTTCGCCAGAATGGACGCGAGAACATCCTTAACATTCTTACCAGATGCGGCAATCGTACCAGAGCCAGAGCTCGGAACGGTCAGAACACCAATGGCAGCAGTGTACGTCAGGTCATCGGCAAAGTAGACATTCTCGGCGCTATAGTTGCCGTCCATCGCAGCCCACACAGAACCGTCGTAGACGTAGGCGGTGTAGGAATACTTGCTGCCGGCAATCAGAGATTTGACAACAAAGATGTCATCTTTCTCAGCGGTAACGCCAGCCGCAGTCAGAACGCGAGTAATGACATCGTTGTCACTTTCGCCCTCTGCCTTCACGCCTTCATAATGGGCAGCACTTGCTCCACTGATAGCCTTCAGGTTCTCATAAGTGGTAACGCCATCACCAATCTTGAGAGTACCAAGCTCCAAGTCAAAGCAAGGCTCACCAGCGGCAGGTACAACGTCTTTGTTAGCAAGCCAATTTGCCGTTGTGTCACGCCGAACTTGGATTTGGGTTTTCATCGTAGTATTGGGCATAACTTTCCTCCTTCAAAATATTTTTGCAGAATGGTTTCATTGGATACCGTTCGCAGCGCCTCCATCAATCACTTTGACATCGCCAACGCTAATGTCGCCTGCATTAACGGGAGACAATTTCCCGTCAGCAGAAACGATATACGGAACCCAATCAGAACCGTTATGCACTGAAATAATGTGTCCAGCACAATCGTAGGTCTTGACCCACGCTTGCGCCTCGGTTAACGTCTCAAACTGTTTGCGCTCGGAGATATTTTTCATCTCACCATTCGCATCGTAGAAATACAGTTCGGACTCTTTGCTGTCGCTGGTGATAATCAGACTATCTCTCGGGATAGTACCGGAAGCAATTGCAGCGGAAATTCTACCTTTCTTTCCGTAAGCGACTCTCACGCCCATCTCATATCACCTCCGTCAATCAGAATTGAATCACGGCATCTTCGTCCACTGGGTCGTTGCCGCTATTGCTTGTAAAATGGATAACGTCATCACCTTTAACGAGCTTGTCAATCTCCTCTTGGATGGCGTCCATATTGCTCTCCGTGTCCTCTGTCTTCTTCTGCATCTCGTAAATAGCCGAAAGCTGATGGTCGCAGATATAGTCGTCCATGTTCTTGGATTCCTCGACATAAAGCAGACACTCGCCACTCTTTGCGATGGTCGGGTTAGACGGCGTGCCCGAGAAGATTTGAAGCCATGAGCAAACTTCTCCGGGGAACTTTGTCAGTCGGCAAGAAACCGGAAATACATATTGGTAATAGGCTTCTTTGTATTTCTCGTTTTGGCGTTCCAGCCGCACGATGTCAGCTACACCGTCTGCACGGATGTAGCTCAAATAAGGGGTCGCAGTCAGCATATCGATTTCGCCGACCTGCAACGGAATCAGGTAAATGATTTTCTGATTCAAGTTGTCGCCCCTATAAATCGGTTCATTCACAGTGATAACGAGGTTCATACTGTCATCCAGCTTGATATAAATCACTCGCGTCACCTCCGTTCTTTATAGGATAATGTAGTCGATGTCTTCCAGCGCCATATCGTCATAAGTCAGCAGCGTATATGCGTCCATTTCGTTGAGCAGTCTATGCCGCTTCAAGATTGGCGTGGCTGCTGCTGACAACAAAATGCCACCCTTTTCCGGTGCCATAAATTGTGTGATTTTCTCCGTGATGCCAGTAAGGATTTCGACTGTACTCTGTATTGCCTCATACTTTTTTGCCGTTCCATCTGCACTTGCGGAGAGCTCAATTCCAGATTCGCCGCTACCGAGAGAAAAGTGAATCTCTGTTTCAATGACAGCGGCGGCAATCTGCATAGCTGTCCCCGCCGCAGTATAGAAACGGTAGCAAAGGTCAACGATTTCCGCACTCGGTTCGACCGGAGCATCAATGGTCAGGAAATTTTGTTCTGAAATCTGGCGCACCTTGGTGTCAACTGGAAGTGCCGCCGCAGGGCGGAGAAGACTATTCTTGAGAGACTGGCGTACTTCAGCGTCAATGTTCATTCTCGAACCGCCTTCGCCCAACGACTTGGCAACCATAGCATCTATAGATGCGGCGGTGATTTGCAGCTTGTCTTCAACGCTCATAAACATATTCCGAAGCGTTTGCAAATCATCGTTTGGTGCAATCTCAATGACGGTTGGGACAGGATTGAGAACATAGTGCGTTTGGAACTCCAAATCGATGCCCCAAGTTGATGCCATGTGCAGCCGCTCATTACAGGTCTTAATCATCTTGTCGATATGCGAGACCAGCTCGGAGCCAGTTTCAACAGCGATGAACTTCTGGAGGGTATAGCTCTCAAGGCAGCTCTCCAAAATCATACGGTTCGTCGCGGTCAATCCATCACGGAATGGAATGGAGTAGACGATAATGTCGCATTCAGTAAGTCGTTTGTTTAGGTAAATATCAAACTCTTTTGCCATATGCGACTCAACTCCTTATCAGGTGGGGTTCTGAGCAGACAGAGACAGGTAGCCTTCCTTAATGGTCATAATGGTTGCAGTCTCAACGCTACGCGGTGTAGAGAGCGTACCATACATCAGGAGATTGCCCTCGCCAACAGTGGCGGAATCGTAAATAACGAAATGGGTAATCGTGCCCCAACTCGCAGTTGATTCATTGAAGTTAATAGCCTGACTGTTGGTGACAACACCGTCAACCGGCTCACCAAGGGAACTCAACTTCACACGAGCATAGCCAGCATCTGTGGACGGCTCGTTTACACCAGTACCGTTGATAGCAGGGGCGCTGGTGCTCAAGCCAATGTAATAGGCCTTTGGCAGAGCAGGAGACGTTTTCGTGTTGAAAATATTGCCTGCCGCACAATTCAGAAAGTAGGTTGTATTCATAGAATCTGTCCTCCTCTAAAAATGGGCATAATAAAAGCCGGGTGCATACGCCCCGGTTTATTGCCTGATGAAACTCTTGTTGATATTATTGGTAATAAATAAGATGCCTTGTTTTGGAATCTCGATATTGCCGTTAATATCTTTGATAGTGATTTGATAGATGTACTTACCACACAAATCTACCGTGTCCAACGGGTCTAATGTGACCGCCAACACATTTTCTGCGGTGACATCATCGTTAAAATGTGATTCCATTGGCTTCGTAAGAATCGGTACACCTGTCTTGTTGGTAAAGCTAACAATAGAGAAGTTTGCCGTACACCCACTCAGCGCAAACGGCTGGTGGCTCTTATAGAAGTAGGTGTAGAACGCAAAGTCCTGCGTCTCTCCAGCTACGAAGTCAATGGTCGGTAACGTATATGGGCTGTAATCACAGGGCATATAGGTTCACCACCTTTACTTTTTCTTTTCGCCATCTGCTGCGGAAGCCTTTTCGATAGAAGCTTCACCCAGCATAGCGGCAACCTCCTCGATAACAGCAATGCTGCCACTCAGATTTGCAAGGTTTTGTTTGCCGTTTACACTAACTGCGTTCAACGCATTCAGAACAGCGGCAAGTCGATTCATAATCTCGTCTTTCATATGGCTCTCCTTTATATCTTTTGGGTAAATAAAATCGGGAGCGGAACACCATAGGATGTGCCACTCCTTACAAAAGCCTTCGGGTGCTTTTCAATCGTGGAGTTATTATGCTTCAATTGCTTGAAGTTTCTGTTCGAGTTCGTCAATACGCCGGTACAATCGCTGAATCATGTAAGTGTTCAGGGAAATGAATTCTGCATAGCGTAGGGAATACTCGTCTGTATATTTTGAATGTGCATCATTCAGCCCGGAGCACTTTACTAATCCAGCAAAATCCTGCGTACTAAGACCACTGTCACGCAATGCGTCTTCTACTTCTTGCGCGATAAAGCCAGTATGGAACCTACCACTTCGACCAGAATTAAACCGATAGACGCTCGGCTGCAAACGCATAAAAAATGGGATGTACCTGTCTAAGTCGGACGAGATATTGTTTTTCAATCGCCTGTCCGAAGAGGTGTCTATATCCGTACTTGCAACAATACGGGTACTTGTGACAACAAATGATTCACCATCGGATTGCATACGGACACCAGCATTTGTAGCGATAAAATAAAACTCCTCATTAGACCCATACATTTTAGCACCATAGGTGTAACGACCAGTACCGTCAGAACCAAGTGCACACTTGAAGCCACCCCAATCACTGCCGAGAGTTATAATATCAGCATCAATAGTACCAGAGCGGATGTAATTTGCATTGATATATAGCCTGTTCGATGTTGAATCGCTAAAAATGCCAAACCGCGTGCTTCCGTTAGTAAGCATATTGAAGATATCTCTGTCGCTCAACGCATTGTCGTAGGCAGCCTGCAAAGCGGTGTTCGCCAAGTTGTATGCATCACCTGCATTTGAATTCGCGGTGTTTGCAAGGTTGTAGGCGGTATTAGCTCTCTGATATGAGCTGCTATTTCCAACGTTTGATTCTGTTACAGAAGCCCAGTTGATTGATGAACCAGCAGCCATTGTGATGCTACCTCGAACAGAAACATTACCACTGGCATCGACTGTAAAATTGCCGTTCCCAACATTCAGTCCATTGAGATTGAGGTATCCAGCAGTGAACTCATAGTTGCTATTCATCATGGAATTGCCAGACTTGTCCTTGAACGATGCGCCAGACACGACACCTTGAAACGTACCACTCTTTGCATACATATCGCCATTCTTTTTTACCCAGAATTTCGCAGATGCGGGAGCGGCTGCACCAGCCCACATTGCATAGGCGGAGTTAGCATTTGTGCCAGAACCGTTCAGAGCGATATAGTCACTTCCACTACCAGCGTGGAGGTAGTCATCTTCAATAGTGAAGCCACCGATTTTACCGGAAGTAGCAGAGACCTTACCACGGATGTAGACGTTGCCATCATCGATATCGAGATAGAAATTTGCATTCTGAGGCATCCCGTCATCGTCGAACAGAATATTATCACGGCTGCGTCCAAGACTAATAAATGACGGATAAACAGTTGTGCCATCTACGGAGTACAGGTCACCTGTGCCTGCGGCAATACCATACATAGGGTCAATGAGAATCTTGCCGCCGTTGTCCTTTTGGAGAACAAACGTGGAGTTGTTCAACCATGCGCCGCTTGAGTCCACCTTGAACTGCATGACACCGTCGTCGGTCTCATTCTCAATAACAAGATTGTTACCAACAATAAGCTTACCGCCGATAACCTCTGCGTTCACACCAAAGTACGTTCCAACTTCGTCGGACGCAAACAGACCAATAGCAAGCTTTGCGGTCGCCCAGTTATCGTCGGTCATAGCAATCATGCTATCTACAATGCGAAGCTGATACTTGGAATCACCTCCGACATGGATACCACTACCGTTGATAACAACACTCTGGTTCTTGGCGGCAATAATTGTATTGACTGCCGCATCCAATGAGCTCTTCATAAACTTCGAGACTGACGCAGCTTGATTTGCAGCCTGATTATACAAATACTTGTTGGCATCGAAGCTGCGGCTGGTAGAGTAGCTGGTCTCTACCATATCTTTCAATGTATTGACATAGTCTTTTCGCTTGAAACGATTTGAGAAGACAACCGAGAAATTGCTGTGCTTTTCAAAATCTAACTCAAACTCGATGATATATGGCGTGATTGTCTGCTTACCGCCGACGTTGAGATACACGCCCTTACCCAGCTCCAAGCGGTTTCGAAACGGTGCGAATTCTTGGGCAAATACGAAGTTTGCAGAGTCAACCGAAAATTCATATGTAGGTGTAGCCAAATCTGCAAGAACATCCAGCGCGTAGTCATACAGTTCCAACTGCACAGAGTATTTTTGGTAATCACTGACATTTGCTGTCAAATACATAGAGCCAGTGCCGCAGACAAACGAAATCTTGCTGCCTTCCCGTGTAGTTACCTCATCGATGGTCACATCTCTAATGTCAGATGAAAAAGATGACAACGAACCGACAAGCGTGATTGTGCCGCTTGAAGCCTTTGTCGTATTGACAGTGATTGACCCTGCGTACAAACTCAGCACATACTGGTTGTCTGAACCAACCTCCAGTGTGCCACGAATAATATCGCCAGTGATATTGTGGCTTCCACTGAAAGCAAAGTTGCCACCAGAAAGTACATACATTTTCTTTTGAAACTCGTTGGTCAAATCGACCTCAGAAATTGAAGAGGCATCTACGGAAACTCTTTCGTTTACCAGTGAGTAGGAACTACCAGATACAGTCGTATCAACACTCGTGGCAACAAAAGTGTCTTCGGTAATATCCTGCTCAATAATGTACTTGCGCAAAATTGCATACTCTTCTTCTGAAAAAAACTTACTGATAGACAGTTCGTTGACAACAGCTTGAATCTGCTCTGCATACGGCTTGATGTTCGCTTCAAGCGCAGCAATCTCATCTTCTTTTGCAGCAATCTCAGCCTTCTTCGCGGCAATCTTCTGGTTGATTTCATCAAGCAACTTCTGCTGGTTAGCCTTACCGGTTGATGTGGTTTCCATTGCAAGCGCCTGAATCGTAACGCTTTGCTGTGCAGTAAGCGTATCAAGCTCACCCTTCAAATCCGCGAGTGCAGCTTGCGTTGCAAGTAACGTAGAAGATGCGGATGCCTGTAACGCTACCAAACCTTTGTAGTATGTTTGGCGATTGAGGACAGTACGTTGCCATGCTTCCCACTTTGCAGCAAGGGCATCAGGAAGGTCACCGTTCGCAATGAAATAGCTAAGGTCGTAAATCCAGTTGGAGCCGATGGGATTGACCTCTCGGATATCTACATCATCACTACCATACGGTCTGATTGCAGTAACCAATTCATCGGTCACCTCTTCGATATCAAGGCTCTCAACCAGATTATCAAAGTCCAGATAAATGGGAAGCGTCTCTAATTCGATATCGGCGTCATAGACATTGATACTGCGCTCGTAAGGGTCAAACACGAACACACAGCGAAACTTGTCTTGGCAGTCGCCATACAGGAAGGACATAAGGTAATCGTCATACCCATCGAATGTACGATAGCGCTGGGCAACAGACGGAGCAACATAGCCCATATGCCAGCCATCGGCAACCTCAAGGACTCTACCGATGATAGTGTCCGGGTCGTTATGGTTTGTCTGATTGAAGAACTTGAATGTACTACCGTCATCGCCGTCTTCAAGGAAGAATTTCTTTGTGTCGAGAACTTTCTCCAAAGAGTAGCACTGGACGTGTTTCACATCGGAAATACCGTCAGCACTTGTTGTCGGGTTCATAACAACGTAGATACCATAGTGTTCGGTGTAGATGACCTTATATCCAACAAGCTCGTCATAAATCCAGTTCTTCTCGCCATCAAGGATGGCAGGAACATCGAATGTCATTTCGCTTGGTTCTGCAAACTTGACGGACAGCTTTAGGTTATAGACACCGGGGATAACCCCAATAGTCTCCTCATGCATCGTCTTCAGGACGAGCGTAGGCGTTTCGGGCGTGCCGTTTTTATCAAACGCCAATTTGGAATAATCAAGATACAATCCGCAACACCTCCTTATCCTGCAACATTGTATAAGAACCTGCCAGAGATGGTCAGTACGCCATCACCGGTTACTTTGATATTATTGTCTCCGTGAACCAAGCGGAAGAAGTTGAGATTGAATCCATCGTATAGGTTGTAACCACTTGAGAGCTCTTGAATGATGCCGTTGCTGTTGTTGACGAAAATAGATGCACCGCTTGGAATGCCAGTCAACTTGAACTCTCGGTTGTCATCATTCAGATTTACAAGAGACAAAGTTCTTGTGCTGGATGCAGGTGCGAACGAAATCTCAGGCTTGAGATATTCACGCACCGAGCTTTCGTTGCGGAACAGAATGGTAGTCTCACCGGAAATCGTGTACTGCTTTTCAAACGGGTAGCTATACGCATAGGGGCAATCGCATTGAATGGTCGCCTGAAATGCGACGGGTAACCATCCATGTGAGATGGGGGTCAACTCAGTGACCATGCAGCGAAATTGAAGTTGCTCCATATCCTGTTGCCCGATGGAGAGCCACTTGTACTCTTTGCGTCCAGTCAACCAATAAGCGATATCTTCAAGCTCATACCGGTCGAGCTCGCGCTCGGCACCAAAAACCAACTTGAATTCAAGTGGCTTGCTGTGGTAATTCGTCCCAAAGTAAATTGGCTGAATTCGATTGTTTGTTCTTGTTTCGACGATGGATGCTTTGTTACCAAAGCTCACATCGCTTTGACCTCTGCCACCAATGTCATAGACCATAAGCCCATACATCGCAGAGGACTCTCCGTCAAAAGTAAACTCATAACAGTTAAACATGGTTTACCGCATCCATCTCCTTTCATAAAATATCAGTGGGAGGGAGACAGAAGCTCCCTCCGCACCGTTAACGTTTGATATTCAGTTGTTTGATGACATCATTGGTGAACTGCCGATTGATTTCACGATGTTTCTCAACCGTTTCTTCATTTGCTCCATAAATGATAACATCGCCAAAGGATACGCTGGGTGTCTGTGTGTTATTGATTGGAGCAAAAGCAGACGCAGCCTTCGTAACATCACCTTGCATCTGACCGAACATACGGCTCATGTCCGTAAGGGTGAGCAACTTGCTAAGCTTGTCCGACAGTGCGGTAGTGAAATCAATAATGCGATAGAGACCGGCTTCTTTCTTCGCATCGAGAACCGCCTCACCCTTTTCGAGGACGGCGAGAATCTCATTTTGCTTTAGAGTCGGCTGGTCGCCTGCGATACCACCAGTGTGGTAAATGTACTTACGATACTTCTCATAAAGAAGTGCACCACCATCCACATACCACGTTCCGTTTTGGCGGTAAGCATTTACGCCGTACTGACCGAGCATTGCGCCAAGGGTCAGATTGCGCTTGTCGAGCCGCGCTTTCTCTTCCTTACTGGCAGTATGGTGCGCTTGGCTATTCGCATACATCTCCTTGATGATAGCATGAATCATTTCCTCATTGGAGGAACTGTTGTCATATGTCGTTTCACCAACAATGTAATTTGAACCAGCACCATTTGCAGCATCGATATCAGCGCCAATGCTATTCAACGCATTGACGTAGCTTCCATATCTCTGTGCGGCAGCTAAGGCGTTTTCCCAAGCTGTCGTGATAGTGCTGCTCAGTTCATCGCCATATTGATAGTTCCAAGCAATTAGCTCATCATATAATGAGCCCCAGTTTGACTGGATATATGCAATAGCCATATCATACAGCTTCTGATAAGAAGAGATGCTGTCCTCAAGCACTTTGATTTCTGCGTTTTTCTGCTCCTCATACGCTTTCTGCATATTGTCAAGTGCGCTTTTCTGAGCATCTACCGCATAATCTGACTGGGTGTCAGCAAGCTCTTTCTGGAGCTGAGACATTTCCTCTTCGAGCTTTGCCTTTTGTGCCTGTGCATCGCGGCTGTCATCTAAGGAAAGTGCATTGATACGAGCCTGCAATTTAGCGAGCGCCTTAACCTTCTCTGCTACCTTGTCTTGGTAATCTGCTTCCGACTTTGCAGCCTCCAAAGCTTCTTTGCGCAAAGAAATAATGTCAGCGTAGGCATCTTTCATATCCTCAAGCGCATCAATCTGGTCGTTGATACGTTGCTTGAGCATATCCATAACATACTTCAAGATGTCATCGAGACCATCTTTCATGTTGTTTAGTTCCTCTGCCGTTTTACCGGCAGTTTGACCGATACCACTAACGGCACTATCAGCCAAAGAACGAATTGCATTGATGTTATGGAGCGCAGCTTGATATTGGTCATCGTCCAGTCCAAGCAAGGCGAGGTTGGCGTACACCAATCCCCAAGTGGCGTTCGTAGCCTCTGTAGTGGCGTACAGAAGGTTGTTCAGGTCTTCAATGGAGTTCTCCTGCAACGCAAGACGGAGACGCTCAACATAGGTCATAGCCTGATTGAGAGCTAATTCTTGCGTCTTTGCAGCAAGCACCTTATTGATGTTCTCTTCGTTGATAACCAGCAACCCGTTTTCATCCATGAGGTATTGCATATACTGCGCACCCAATTCGATAATAGACTGCAGGGTATCAATCGTGATATATCCGTTTGCGGCATATTCATCGGCTGCATTATGGAGCGTCTCATACACATTTTGGTATGCATCGACAACATCGCTTGCAGCAGTAACAATCTGCTTTAAGTAATCAATAATAGATTGCTTTGCAGATTTGATGTCAGCCTTTAACGTGCGGAGAGAGGAAGCTCCCTCTTGGTTTGAGTCATTGAGAGACTCCATCGTATCGATGAGCTCTTCGGTTTTCTTCCTGAGTTCGTTAGTCTCTTCCTGAGTAGCACCATAAAGCTCGTTAAGGTGCTCCATGTTATGAACCATGAACTCGTTGGTCGTAGCGTCATAGCTTACACTGAATCCAAGGGCTTCGAGTTCTGCCTTGCCGTTGGCAATGGTTTCACTACGAAGGCTGTTCAGATTTTCAAGCGCATCCGCTTCATCATTGTAAACATTGATAAGTTGCTTTGTGAGCGCAATCTTCTCTTCTTCTGTATCCGCATACTCAATCTGAGACTGTAACTTGGCAAGACGCTGCTGGATAGACTCCAGTCGCTTCATTGCTTCGTAATACTCGTCAATGTCAGCAAGATATTCTTCGACCTCTTTGCTGGAACCACCGCTACCACTGCTGCCCGAGCTGCTTTCAAAGCTCTTGAGCGGGGCGTTTTTCAGCGCTTGGAGCGCAGCAATCTGACCGTCAATTTGAGCAATTGCTTTTTCATAGGAGGAAATATCTAATTCAAGCTGTGACACATAATCGTCCAAGCTAACAGACGTTGCTTCATAGTTATAATCCGTCCCCTTGAAATTGCCTTTGTACAGGTCAAGACTGAGACCGCCTGTTTGGGTTCCGTCGGTTCCACCGAAGACACTGGAGCTACTACCAGCAACTTCACCGCTTCCCATAGCAGCAATAGCCTGAGCTGTTTCATGCGCCTGCGCAGCAATTTCAGAAATGCTATTGCAAGAATTGCTTGCGTTAACAAAAATGGAGTGTGCCATGTTATATGCTGCTTTGGCAGCATTGTCATCCATGTTCTCAAAACACTCTTTTGCAACGCGGGCAAATTCTTCTTCATTACCAGCCATAGCCGCAGCAGCAAGAGCATACGCTTTTGACTCTTCAACGCCCATTTCAATAAGCGCTGCCGTCAAAGCGTTACCAGTATTGATTCGATACTCTGCTACTTCTTTGGCAATCTGACCTTCGCCATCGCCTACGTTTTTGGCAAGCTCAAGTTGTGCTTGCGCACTTTCCATCTTTGCTGTCAGGACAGCCTTATCCGCTTCGAGCTGCGTAATCTGACTGTCAATCTGAGCATCCAGTTCAGCCTTTTTGCCAGTAATGAACGAGTTGACGACATCTGCGTTTAACGTGAGCTGCCCGTCTGCCGCGACAGTGGCATTGTTCAGAATTTCAGGATATACAGACGCAAACTCAAGTGCCTTGTCCAAAGACATTGTGAAGCCGTCGGCAACCTGATTCTGCAAATTAGCGAGAGTTTGGAAAGAGTCAGAAACGGAGTTGATTGTGTTAGAAATCCGAGAGAAGTTGTTCAGCGCACTCGTGTAAGCATCGAGGTCACCAGTAATGCTGCCGTACAAGCTGCTATAAATCGCAAGCTTTCCTTGGTTTTCAGCAATCTTTAGGTTGTTCTCTTCGATTACACGGTTATTCTCTTCGATTTCCGCACGGTATTCACGAGCAGCATTTAACCGCTCCGTACCAGCGCCACCATCGCTGCCGTACTGGTCATAGTAATCTTCGCCGCTCTTTGCCTGTTCGTCAAGAAGGCGATTCTTCTCTTCAAGGGCAGCGTTTTGCTCCTTGAGGGATTCAGTCTCCTTCTCAATTTCAGCCATCTGTTCTTGCATCTTGGCATTGGCGTTTTCCATCCAAGCCTCAGTGTTAAGTTTAATAACACCGTTTTCCTCATACAGATAGCTGAGGTAGTCATCGTTGGCAGAGGCAAGTGCCTCGATAGTGTCAGTTGACAAACCTGCACCAGTAGCCATATCTGCCTGAGCTGCATCTAATGCGTCATAGGCGGCTTTTAGTGTTGATACTGTGTCAGTTAATTTTTCGAGCTTTGCTGTATATGGAGTAAATGGGTCTTCCGATGCAGCGGTTTCTGCCGCTTGCGCTAAGAGGTCAGAGAAACCACTATCCGAGAGCCAACCATTGATAAGGTCGGACAACGAATCGCTTCCATCGTCAAAGTTAAACATATCGCCAATCGTTTGATTAAGATATGTTCTAAACTTTTCAAGCTCTTCAACCGTTGTCGGGATACCATTCTGAAGAACATAGGTCGCTGATGTCTCGTCATAGATGGATTGGACATATGTATCAACAGAATCTTTGAGTAATCCGGTCTTTTCAATTACTGCATCATAGATTTCATTGCCAGTTAAGTCTTGCCGGAGCAACTCTGCCTTGAGGTCAAGCAGCGTATAATAGTAGTCAACAACGGCATCCATGTTAGAATGGTCAACATTCCAATCAACCGGTTCTAACACCAACTCTGTTGCAGTTAAACCATGACCAACAGACGAAACCTTTTCACGCAAATAGTCACTGGCAATCTTCTGCGCAGCTTCTTTTGCTTTAACATATTCCTCATCCGTCCACGCATCTTGGATGTTATAAGAAATTTTGGAACCATCCCAACCAGACCAAGTTTCACTTTGAAGTTTCTTCTCAGCAGCCACACGTTTTTCTTTTGCTGCAAGTTGAGCCTCTTCAAGTTCTTTCTTAATGGCACCATCTAATGCCTCGGTATAATCTTTGGTGCCCTGCGTCAAACCCTCCAACGCAACAGCTTTATCTCCAAGAGCACTGGTTACCTTGTCAAGGGCGGTCTTAAAGGATGCTTCTTCGCTTTCAGTAAGGTCTGTGCGATTTGCGTACTTCTCGTACTCAATATATGCAGCCTTCACTGCATCTGCATTTTCAATGGTCGCTTCTGTGCTTGCGATTGTAGACGCAGCTTCTTCAATCCGCTTGGTACGAGCATCCTCGATAGCGTTTTTGATTAAAAGAATTGCGCCTATGGCGGCGGCAATACCAGCGACCGCAATCTGAGCGGTAGACGCTGAAATACCAAGTGTTTTTAGTGCGACAGATAGGCGAGACGTTCCGGGGATTGCAAGCGCAGTCTGACTATTCATCGCCTTGATAACAGCCGGGAGTTGCTTAAACCCAGTAACAAAGGTTGAAACGGCGGAAGTCACCTTCGCCAGTGCACTGGGGATTGTTGTAACAAGGAAAGTCTTTATGGCATCAGCTTTAATCGTGGCAAGGATACCGACTGTAACATACAAAACGGTATTCAATCCACCAACTTTATCAATCACCTTTGCCAGCACATTAAGTACATCAAGCAGCCCAGTACCAAACTCGATGACCTGCTTTACAAAATCAGAGTCAATGAGGGTCATAGACAGCTCTTCAAACGTTGCCTTGAATTCAGCAATCTTACCGTTGATGCTGTCAAGATATTTTTCGTTTTCTTTCAACGCAGAGCCAGCAGAATTTGCCGCTGTTTTAACGACATCTTCAGCTACGTTGAAGTTCTCAAGCATTGATGAAACAACGTTGGCGTTTCGTTTGCCACCAATCTGTTCCAAAATATTTGCTTGTGTGATATCGGTAAGCTCGCCCCAGACATCCGCCAACTCTTTCATAATCTGATAAGTAGATTTGAAAGTGTTCTCGTCAATCTGAATATCAACCTTACCATTTGTGAGCGCCAGAAGTTCCTCGCGGAGCTCTGACACGCTATTCGCCATACCCTCCGTACTCTCTCCAGCTTCTTCTGCCTCGGTCTTTGCTGCGCGGAGGTACATGGAGACCGTCTTCATTGTCGTACCGACAACGTCAGCATCTTGAACAACACTGTTCGCAGCAGTAATGAGAGCGATACTCTCGTCCAGAGTATTATTACCGGCAGCAAGCGCAGAGGCTGAACGCCGCAACGCCTCGCCAACGCCCTCTGAGGAAATGGCAAAATTGTTACCGACCTCGTTGAATTTATCAACAATGCTTATAGCATTTTCAGCCTCAATGCCAAATGCCTTCATTGTTGAAATAATACTTTCGGATGCTTGGCTAACATCCTCAATGCCATCGCCAACGTTTTTATACACCAATGCCGCGTCAGCTAATTGTGCAGCTTCGTCCAGTGTATAGCCAAGGCGAGCAAAATCAGCAGACGCTGTAACTGTATCAGCAATTGTTGCACCGAGCTTTTTCGCACGAACAGATGCATCATCGAGATATTTAGCATATACGGTGCTCGTTTCATCTGTGACTTTCTTCAGCTCAGTCATCGCTGTATCAATGTCAATAACAGCAGAAACCATCTTCTTTAAGGAAGAATAGAGTTTCATAACAATCTGAGAAACAGTAAGCCATGACGTAAACTTGGCAGCAAGACCACCAACACGCTCGCTCAGTGTCTTAGTATTTTCACCGGCACTCTTAATGGCATTTGATGACTCAGCAAAAGATGTCCGCAAACCAGCAAGCCTGCGTTGGAATTCATCAACAGAAATTTCTCCACGCTCAAGCTGACCAAGATATTCTTGCAGGTACACGGTACCCTGCCGAATGTTATTATAGTGTTCGCTGCTCCGTCCGCTTTGCGCAGCAGTCCAATCCTGCTCCGCTTTTTGCATTTGCGTAAGAAGCATAACACCCTGTTTCATAGCGGCGTTTTTCCTGTTTTCAGCCGTTACTGTTGCATCATCCGCAGCCTTTGCTTCACGTTCTGCTTGAACCTTTGCCTGCGCTGCTTCGGCAGTAGCCTCTCGTTCTTCATTGATTCGTTGGATGTTTACAAGGATTGCAGCCGCTTCATCTTCAAGCGCCTTTCGGCGCTCATTGCTACCATCGACACCTTGGAGACGAAGTGTCTCAAACTCAACCTGCCACGCCTTATATCTCTCAAGCAGTGCAGTAACCTGAGCAGCCTCTTCTGCAGTTGCTCCCTTGCTCAAAGACCCAAGACCAGTATCAATGTTCTTGGATTGCTTTTTCATTGCAGCAATCTGAACGTTGAACTCCGCCATCTTTCTGGCGGCTTCATCTGTTACTGTTGCGGTTTCTTTTATCTTACTCTTAACCTCTCCAATACCTTCTGCGGTCAGCGTAATGCTTGTCCCTTTATCAAGGTTGAGAGTATTGATGACGGTGTTTAGCTGGCGTCTAAAATCAGCAATGGCACCGGCACCGATGTTAATCTTTGACAAGTTGACATAAAATTTGCCGTTCTTACTAATTGCATCAAGCTGTTTGCGGATTTGCTCACCAAATGATTTACTATCCAGTTTGGCTTCGAGCTTGATTTTACCCATGATTTCGTTGAGTTCTTTGCGGATAAGAGCTTCGCTGTCACCATCTGCACCGCCACGAGCAACTCCAATTAGTAACCGTACATCTGCGTCCATTGCCATCGTTCATCACCGTCCTTTATGAAGAAAAGGCTTGGCATAAAGCCAAGCCTTTCAAAATTATTGTTCATATATATCTGCCGCAATTACGGCAGTAATATTGTATTCGGAACCATAGTTCCCGTTAAAGTCGCTGATTGCCTGTTGAATAAACTTCAGTGCATCTCGTTCTTTTTTGCTTCGCACCCACGCATAGTTATCGTTGTACAGCGAGTGTCCAATTGCCGCACCAGATGGTGAATGGTTGTCCCACCAACCATACACATAGTTTTGCGCATGGTATCCGTTATTGAAAAGGGCAACGATGTTGTTGATGCCTTCGTACCCCAAATCATTGTCGAGAGAGTCACGATGCAAATCACCCTCAAAGTATAGAGGAATTTCGAAACCTTCTTCAGTCTGAATTATAGTTCCGCTACTACTCATTCCTTCAATGTGCTTCATAACCGAATCCGGTAGGTCGTAGCTCTTTGCTGTCATTTGAAGAACTTGGATAAACTTTGCAGCGGCTTCATATATGCGTGTCTCAGGTATAACCGAATCGCCTGCGGCAGTTTTCTTAACACCGTTCCGATTATATTCTTCCAACTTGTTTTGGAGGCGAGATTGCCCTTGTGGGGACTTAATCCATGCGTTCAGTTTGCTCGACAGACTCATCGGCATCACCCTTCATCTGATTCGTATATGCCTTGACAAGACGCTCTTCGCTGAATTGACCATCTGCCATAGCGGATGTCAGCTTCGAGATATCGTCTGGCGTAATGTTGGCAAACATAGCCTCGGTCTTTTTCTGCAGCTCAGTAAACGCAGAAACAACCTCATTCATCTGACGCTCAATAGCAGCAATATTGCTCTCACACAGATAGCTAATCTTTTCAGAGATGGATTCCAGAATATCGTCGAGCTGTTTCTGGTTGATGTGCCGAATCACAACGTCAACTGCATCCGTGTTATAGAGCAAAGAATAGCGGTGCTCTAAATTATCGGGAAGGTTGAAGTTGGCGTAACGAGTCAAGATGTTGCTCTTTACAACGAACTCCTGCAACTCTGGCATATAACCACCAGTCGTATGAAAGCAGCTTGACACCACATCGTCAACAAATGCCAGCGCCTCCGAGAAAGAGAGTGTGTGCTTAATTTTCACCTCATTACCAAACCACTGTTCTGTTGCAATATCCACTGCTTGTTCTTTGAGCACCTTGTCCAAAGATGCGATTGAAATTTTCTTTTCCGACTTAGCCATTATCGGGTTCCTCCTTTTTGTTCTTGCTGCGCTTTGCTTCTTTGCGCAATTCTTTTACCACTTCGTACTCAAGCCAACCGCCCCACTTTTGAACATAAGTAATCCACTTATAGTCAATGTCTGGGTATATGTACCAAAACAGTTTTCGTTTTAGCTTTGCCACACTATCAGGGCACCCCTTCGTGTCTACTACTTCAATGTGCCCATCGGCATATTCCATATAAAAATCAGCAACATAAATGATTGGCAAGACCGTCTTGCCATTGTGAGTGTACTTCGGTTGCAGCTCATATTTTTTCTGTAACTCAAAATAAGTTACTTCGCCGCTTTCCACTGCGGGACAAAGTACATCCCTGTAGTATTTCATTTCAAGCTGGCTGTCGAATACGATATTGTTGTAAGTTCGTTTTTCTTTATCTTTATCTACGTTAAACTTGCTCCGCTCCATAGCGCCTCCTAACAGAGAAAGGGAGGGCAGATTACTCTACCCTCCCATTTTGCTTATTCGATTTCAGCAGGCGCCTCATCCGGCAGAATCTCTTCTGCGACCTGAAGCTCAGAAACAACAGGTTCGGCAACAACGGGCTTTTTATGCTTGTTCTTCTTCCGCGCATCAACAATGCCTCTGGATTCATTTATCTGCTGGAGATAAATACTTCCACACTCGGGAGAACACGCTACCTCTTGCCACCGGAACACGCCTGCGGCTCTATTTGCGCTGCGGCAGGCTTCATACTCCTTGCCACAAACGCGACATCTCTTGACCGCAGTTGCCATGTTTACCACCTACTTTCTTTAGGCAACATCCTCAGCGTTGGAACCAAAGATGGTGTAAGTCCACAGAGCGCCGCTGGTGCCGCAAGCACCGGACAGAGACTCAGCCTCAAACGCATGGACAGTCTGGTTGTCGCCCATCTCGAAGCTGAACTCGCCATTGAAGTCAGCCTTGGGGATGTAGAACTGAATGCGGTACACATTCGCACACTTATCCTCGGCAAAGGCATCAATGTACAAAGCGCACTTGCCAGAATAGTGGTCGCTCAGGTTTTCCAGAACGTCAGCCTGAATCTGGCGCATATAGTACACGACAATCTCTGTGTTGTCTGCGATTTCTCCATCATTAAAGGCAAGTGCCTTCGTCTGAGGATTGTAGGTGAAAACACCTTCAGCAACTTCTGCGCCCTGAGTCAAAGTCTTACCGAGGGTACCGTCGCTGTTCTTGACATAAACAGACTCGACTTCATTTCCGGTCGTACCAACGGCTTTGTAAGCAGTAGACGCAGCATTGCCGCTAACGGTGAGATAATCGTGCCACTTAACCGTGGTCTTCTTGTTCTCAAACTCGCTGCCAACCTGCATTTCGAGCAGACCGCCAGAAACCAGACCATTGGTACCGCTGATGGTAACAGCCTTATTCTTCTTCAGAGAATTCAGCTTGCGACCCTGCTTACCGGTGATGTCGGTCTTTTCCTGAGTCTGAGCGATAGTTGCATTCTGCAGCTCGTCCAGAGTGAACTTGAATGCACCAGTCACGATGTCAAATGCATTGATAGTCTCAAGGCTGGTGATGGTGATATCATTGATATTCATTTAGACATTCCTCCTATTTGTGAGTTAGCCAATTCAAATCATCTTGGCTTAGGTCTTTCGCGCTGACCGTGCCAGCATAGATGCCGTGCATCTTGTTGTCATAGTCAATTTTCTTGATTACTTGGCGCACGCTCTCATTGAACTGATAGATAGAGAGTTCTCGTGTCCCCTCAAATCCATAGTGGTACTGTTCTGTGTTAACAAGGGCGACAATCAACTCTTCAAGCTGAGAATCGGTTGTTCGCATACCCCTACGACGCAGCTTCTTTCGCATACGCTCAATCATATATTCTCTCGCTTCGCCGTTTGCTGGCTTGCGATTATCCTTTTCAAGGTGGTGGATTTTCCTAAGAGCCACGGCAATCTGCCCATGCAGAGCACGGTCGATTCGTACACCGGTTGCCTTGTTAACCAGAATCACATTTCCGTTTTGCGGATTGATTGCAGGTTGGAATGGCTTTAGGTCAAAGTCTCCAAAAATTAGTGAGGTGTCCTGTTCTTTTAAGGAGTTAAACAAGAGGAGAAAAAGCTCCCACTCGTTAATGGTTGTGAAATCAATCCCGATATCATCAAGCTGTACCATCATATCTATGGGCATAGCAGTGAGCATTGACACCATGCTGTAGTAGTTATCCTCGTTTTCCAATACTTCACCAACAGTCGGAATCATAACCCGAATATAGTCATTTATTGGGTAGTCTTTTTGATACAGTAAATGACGTGTCGGCATTATCCATTTTTCCTGTTGGAGGGAACTGGCTTGCCGGTCGGTAATGTCCGATTGAAGTCTTTTGCTTGGAACGTGAGGACTTTTCCCTGATAATCTGTGATTGGAGCAAAACGTTTCACAGCGTATAAATCCAACTCACCGAGACCATAGTATCGACTGCCATTAACAGCCTTCGCAATCTCAGAACACAGTTTATCAGTACGAATCCCACCGCCGGTTTCTTTTGGTAATCTGAGCTTGCTCTTGTGGCTAAAGACCCAGATATATAAAACCGGAATCAGGAAAGTCTTATTTACAGACTTTTGGATGTCAACATCGCAGCAGATAAAGGTCTGCCCGTGCTCAATGGTTTCTGGAATGTACTCATATGGAAATACCTGCTTATAAACGAGGTCTTGAACATCGTTGACTGGTTTGCAGTCATCGGCAAGGAGCCGCACGACTTCCTCGTTCGTCAAGAGGTCATTCATCAGTTGGTTCTTATAATCGAAAAACTCTTCCAGTTGCATCAGAACCACACCTTCTTTCCATCAGGTACATCTGGTGTATCGTCACCGGACGGAGTATCTGGCTCGTCCGGTTTCTCTTTCGGGAAATGGTCATAGTAGTTTGCAATATGAAGTTCGATGTTATCGCTGTCTTCCGTATTGCACTCCGTAAGAACGAAGTTAAGGACGCCCTCTCCGTTATAGCTTCCACCGAGCTTAAACGGTTTGGTGAGACGATAAGCAAGGACGTTCTTCGAATCATAGTCATCAATCAAAAAGCGATTGTTGCGATTTAACTGAATGGAATACTCGTCCTTAGCAAGTGTTAGTGAAATTCGTGAATCACCGCGCACAACAATAAAATCGTTGTCGCCGTATTCACCGGTCAGATATTTCGTGCCATCCTCAATGACACACCACCGTTCAACGACGGTGTCGTCTTCCGCAATCCAACGAAGCAGGTAGTTGCACTGCTTCATCGTGCCCTTCGTGTACAGTTCGTTATTGGCATCTTTCTCGGTAATCAGCCAGTGATTGCCCATCCATTCGACCAGACCGCCGTGCGGCAAATCTTCTCCGGGCATCGTACACAGTGTTTTCAGATTAAGGTTGTCGGAGTTAACGACAGCCATATTGCGTACAGTTCCGTTTACGGTCAATTGGTGGTACGAAAGGCTTGCAGGGAGCTTCGCGCTTAAAAACGCTCGTTCTCGCTGCAAAACAGAGTCGCGCTTTGTGATGCCGTGAGCATTGATTCTGGAACGGTATGTGTTCCAAGGGTTCATTTTGACACCTCCTGCGGCACGGCATATCGTGATTTCAATTTATTGCAAATTGAAATTGCACGGAACACCTCACGCTTTACCACCGAAACTTCGCAAGATGGATTATCGATGAGGTATTGCAGGATGGCAATCAAAGACAGGAACAAGGGGTCTTCGTGGATTGCCTCAATGAGCTCCTTACAACCAAGCAACTCCGCCTGAAGACTTCTCATATAGGTATCCAATGAACTTTCTCCGCTTTCCTTGATAGGAAGAATCTTAAAGAAAAGATTGATGAGGGTGCGGAAATAATTATTCAAGACCATAGCGTCCATCGGCACGCCAACCGTGGTCTGAATCATCATAAGTGCAAGTCCGTTAAATCCCCGTGATTGTACGAATACTCCCTCATCATATTCGTAAAATCTTTTCGAGCGGCTGCATATGCGTTGCCGATACGCATGAGCAACTCTGCGGGAGAATAGGTGGTAAAGTCTTTCGTGTTCAAAACACTTTCCAGACTTTCCTGCTTGTATGTATAAGGTTTCATCCACTGAACAAGCATACCTTCAGAAACGATGTCTGCAATCTCATCCAAATCTTCATCGGGGATGTCCACATCAAACTCTCGAATGATGTCATCGCCGGTTGTGGATAGGTCATACTTGCAAATCTTTCGGAAGGACGCAATTGCTCGTTTCATGTAACCGTCAATCAGACCGTTCCTTTCAAAGTCACGCATATTGACAAAGTCGTACTCTGTGATTTTCGATAAGAACGCATCCGTGAACACATCATATGGAACGCTCATTTATAATCACGCTCCTTACTTGTCGTGCTCGACCAGCTCAACACCGAGGCATTTCTCCAAAGTAGCAATGGTCTTATTTGAGTCGATGCCGCCACTGGCAATCAACTGCTTTGCACGATATGCGATGGACTTTTTCTGACCGTCAGAAAGTTTGGAAACGGCACGCTCGATTTCAGCGATAGGCTTTTCAAAGAGCTTATCGAAATCGCTGATGGCGATTGCAAACTTGTAGTATTGGCTCATACCGATATAATCAACAATCCACGGCTCGTCGAACATGAACCAGTTGTTGATGAAATACTTCTTGTTTGAATTCCGAGCATTGCGAAGCTCGCCAATCTCCATATCCTGCTCTGCACCAAAGGAATCCCAGACGAATCGTTCGCCTGTCTTTTTGCTTCTGTACACAAGGCGACCTTGGAAACCATTACGGACGGTGATAATCGTATGCGGGTCAATATCCTTCGGGACGAGCGGGCGCTTTTCTGCAGCGCGAGATGTTTCCTGTTTTAACTCAGTCGGTGTAGCAGCCTGCTGACCACCGCGAGTTTTTGTGTTTTCATTTGCCATTGTAAAATCTCCCTTTCATACATAATGCGGGGCTCACGAAGAGCCCCGCGTATTTTGCTTATGGTCTATCAGGCAATCTCATAGCGACCGATACCGGCGTTACCGCCAGCCAGCACAATGCCCATGCCGTACTTCTCGCCATACAGGTACTCCTGAGTCAGGTCACCATTGGACAGCGGGTCGCCCATCACAACAATGGGGTCACCTTCGTACACGCACTTGATGGGCTTGTCATCACCAGCGATGATGGTCAACATATCATCTGCGAGCGTAAACTCGGTAGAACCAATCTTGTGACGCTGCGGAGTCACGACAACCGGAGTGCCGTAGAACTTGCCGTAGTAGCCAAGGTTGTACAGGTCGCTCTTGGAATCCGTACCCTGAATGGACGGAGCCAGATTGCGGACAGCCTTCTTGGTGCCGATAATAGTTGCAGGCTTGCCGTTGGCAGCAGCCTCAACATGGGCAATCAGGTCAAGCAGCTCTTCCTCATCATACGCGCCTGCGGTCGGGAAGTAAGTAACACCACCGAAGTCGTCAGCAGTAGCGGTGCTCCACAGGGAGTAGACATCGTTCAGAAGCTTCTGACGGAAAGATTCAGCAACCTTGCTGATAAACGTGTTGAAATCAACACGACCAGAAAGGACGCGGTTGAGCTCTTCGTAAATTTTCACAACCTTCAGAGAGGTCGGAATGGAAACTTCGCTGATGCCGCTCAGACGCTGACGGCGAATGCCCTGCGTGCCATCTGCAGCCTCGGACACGATAAAGAGATTGCTGTCTTCAACCTCGAAAATGTTCTTGTCACCCTCGGCGACATTGCGGAAATCAACCAGAGCGTTGAAATACTCATCGCCCTGCAGACCCTCAACGACGGTACGGGAGAGAACCTCCTCAATCAACGTAAACAGACCGCTGCACTTGCCGTCGCGGATATTCTTATAGTTAAGGGTAGTGCTGCCGCCATTGGCATCAATCAGAGCCTTATGCAGGAGCTCCATTGACTGACCGACAGAATACTGTTCAACATTGCCATGATAGGCATCAACAGCGACCTTAACGATATCTTTCATTTCAGCCATTAGCTTTTACCTCCTCTCAAAAATTAGCCGCCAACAGTGGCAGAAGCGCCCTCGGTCTTACCAATCTTAATGACGTAATAGGTATAACGACCAACGACCTCAACATCCGCACAGACACCAAGACCTTTGCCAGCGGCATCAATCTTGCCACCAGTGCCGATACCGACCTCGGCACCCTTGGTGGGGACGGTGCCGCCAACGAAACCTTCCTTGGTCACAGAGAAAACATTGCGGCTACGAGGGATATAGCCACGAGTAGCTTTACCAGCCTCATTGATAAATTCATCCAGATTCTTTTTGCGCTCATCATACATGACTTCGGGCGCAGCAACGATTGCACAATCGTTCAGGTCATCACCAGCAGACGCTGCGACAGCCTTCATAACTTCGCGTTCGCCATCCTCATAACCCTGAAGCTTGACGATAACGCCGTTCTCCACCTCTGCCTTATTGCCAGACGCATCATAGAAGCGCAGGGAGACAAGGTCAGCAGGCTGCTTAGTACCGCTCATCAGGTCGGTACGAATAACTGCATAAGCCATAAATCGACTCCTCCTTGTTTGTCATTTAATTATGTTGATTGCGCGAAGCAATTCCGTATTCGGTGAAAACACCGCCATAGGGCTCCGGCGTTACGCTGGTCTTCTCAACCACCAGCTTGGGACTCTTGGGCTCGACAGAGAACTTTGCAGCAGTTCCGTTTCTGCCACGGATTGCATAGCATTTCTCCTCAAGAACATCAACCGCATATTCAGTGCAATGTTCACGCAGGTTTTCAAACGCCTCGACGCCAACCAAGTCTTCGAACTGAGCGAAGACCTTTTCCCGTTCGCCCTTTGCAGCGGCGTCTTCGGTATCTGTCTTAAACTGGCGCAAAGTGCCAAGCTCGTTCTCCATAGACGAAATCGTGTCGGAGGCGGTCTGGTACTTTTCAGCCCACTGCGTATCGTTCGCTGAATACTTTTCAGTAATCTTTGCAAACATTCCGCTGATAGGGTCGGCTTGACCGCCCTCGTCGAACGGAACAAGAGACAGCTTCATCCGTTTCTTGCCAGCGAAGTCAATAACGACATGGTCACCATCCATTGAATAAGGGAATCCATACAGGTTCCAGTCCGTGACATCGGTCGCGTACACTTCAGACGCATCTCTGTCGTAATCCCAGAACCAATAGTGGGAATCCATTCCCCAGCAGGTTTCGACCTTTTCTGACTCCAAAGCTCCGAACAGTTCATCGCGGAACTGTCCTTCCAGAGCAAAGCTCTCGGGGTTACCTGCATTTGCGGCAGGCTCACTACCAGTGGTCTTCAGCGCTTCAAACTTTTCGCGCAGTTCTTCAACGCTGAAATCATCGATATTGAAATCAAGCATCTCGGTAGTCAGACCGAACTCTGCCATCAGTGCAACTTTCTGTTCCAATACCTCTTCTCCTTCCGAATAATTTTGTGGGTGTATGCCAACCTCTTTCGAGGGTTGTGCTGTAGTAAATGCTTCCTTGAATTCCTGCATCATCTCAGCAAGCTGTTGTTTGAAACCGTCACATGAGAACATCTCCAACGACGCTGACTCAAAGCAGGGCTCCGCTGTCCCCAGCAGGCAAAACGCTGTGAATTCAAATCGTTTGATGACGTACATCCCGTCAACCATTTCTCCTTCTTTGATGGAGATTTCCATTGACTCGTCTGTAATGCCATCATCTTTGATTTTTCTATACGCCTCTTGGCGTTTCCAGATTAAAGCGTCTACACACAAATACTCATGGACACCGGAATTGTCTTCGATTTCTTCCCACCAATACTTGGCGCTCTCTGGGATAACGCCGACCGGCTGAGTAATGTTGACAATTTTCATGCCACCGTCATCTGTGGATACAAGCTCTATATCGTGCGAACCAATTGTGTCAGTCTCTCTGTCGTAGTTACACACAATTGGACAGTTATAAATGCTCTGGATACAGCGCTCATAGGTTTCCTTGCTGATGAAGCTGTTATTGCGATTCTTGCCAGTATAAGCAACACGAAGGACACCGCTATCAAAAGAAGAGTTCTTCTCAACTAAGTTGCTGATACCAGAAGAGAACACGATTCTCATGGTTCTCTCGCTCATGTCACAGTTCACCACCTATCTTTGGGCATAATAAAGCCCGCACAGGTGTGCGGGTTAGAAGGTCAAAGTGTCAGACATTGCAAATTGAATGTCCGTACACGAAAATTTTTGATTGTCTTGGTTTAGAAACACATAAATATGTTTCGCCTTGTCCTCTCTTAATAGGCGATAACCCATATTCACAAGACGGTCTCGCGCCTCTTCACCAACCACATAGATGAATCTCTCCATCACCAGTCGTCACCGTCCTCCCGAGTCTGCTCACCAGAGTCGGTTAAGTCGCCAGTATCTTTTTGCGGCGCACCACCTTCATCGGTAGCAGCATTACTATCAGACGAGCCACTTAATGTGGAAGAACTCTGCAATGGCTTAAACATACTCGCAAGCCCAAGAACCTCGTTCTCCAAGAAACTCATACAATCAACTTCACTTTGGGACATTCCCTGAGAGGCTGCGTACATTGAGATAAATGGAAGACCGAATTGACAAGCTTTTAGATACATATCGCCAAGCTCTTTACGGTTAAATGGGCTGCAATCAAGGAACGTAACCTTAAAGTTCTTTCCGTAGCTCTGAGACTGAATGAAGCGGTTCACCATATCCTCAATGCTTTTTACGATTCCAAACGTGATTGCTTGGTCAGCCTTGATAGACAGCAGCAACGCATTCGCAGATGCTTTATCATTGTTAAACAAAAGAGAAGATACACCTGCAGCAGTAAACATATTTTGTTCAGCCTCAGAGATAGTGTCGGTATCGCCTGTGTTTGATTTTTCAAAGCTGATTTTACTAATGGGCATAGGGGAGAGAACGCTGCCAATCTCTTCCGGTAAAACCGAGTCGAGATTGCGCCAGAACTCCTTTGCCTTCTCCAAGTCCATTTGCCATTCACCATCTTCGTTGATGCCGAGCGTCATTACCAGCATGGCATAATTCTCAAGCGTTGTCTTCGTGAGCTTGAGCTGCTTATAGTCTTCGAGGTCATAGACCTCACGAAGAATACCGGCGAACGGAGGAATGGAGTAATCCAGAATATCGTTGTTGCATTTGATTGCAAAGGACGTGGGTGAATCAAGCTCCTGCCAACGGGCGCGGCGGTTTGACTGATAGACCTTGTACTTCTGTTGGAACTCAGTTGGGTAATAATCCAGATACTGACTGTGCGCATCAAAGTATGAGAAGTCGAATGTTACATTTAGCACATTGCCTTCAATTGTGGAAATGCCACAATAATCAGACGGCAACTGTTGGATTGTAATGTTGTCGTTAGTTACCCATAGTGTTCCATAGAATGTGTCCTCGCGGAGACAAACCGTAAGAATTTTGGGGAATTGGGAACGAACATTCATCGCTGACATGGCGTTCAAAACCTTACGGTAGTTTCGATTGACCGACTTCACATTTACACTCTTTGGGTCAATACGGTATGGAGAGACAACGTATGCGAAATCCGAAAGACCAGTGAAATACTGGATGAGCCTGCGGAAATGTGAACTTGCGCCATAAATGTATGTAACAGCCTTACGCAGTTGCTTCTCATATGTGTACGGGTTTGTAAGGTACTCCGTAATATTGTCCTTGGAATACAACGAGAACGTCGGAGCACTGGTGTTGTTGTTCATATCTCTCGTGATAAGACGATTCAAAACTGCAAATCGCTGAGAAATACCAATCATCCCGTCAACATTAGTTTTCTTGGTTTGTTTGCCCACTCAGATATCACCTACCTTTCTTATTTGAGTTTCGGAGGCTTAAACATGAATATATCATTCGCATTAAAGTCTGCCGTTTTTGTGCGCCCATATTTGCTTTCAAGCTGCAGGGCAACATAGTAGTTATAGCTCAAGCTGGAATAACGGTCTTTGCGCATCCCAGACTTTTCATAGACTCGAACACGACCGCCGGACTCCTCGTGTTGTAGTTTGACAAGTTCATCAATCAACAAGGTCGTGTGTACATATGGCTTCTGAAGCGTTACCTTTTCCAACGGTGAAAGGGAGTTGTATCCCTTAATGTCAGACAGAAGCGCTTCACCGTCATACTCAGTGATGAGTAACCGGATTTTGCTACTACGGAAACCCTCACGCAAAAGCACCGCGCATTCAGAGTTCAATATTGGAGAACCCTTGATTGCCCAAATGACCTTGTCGGCACCTTTAGTTGTGCATCTGTCAGCCATTTCCTGATTGTTGCAACAGGATAATGCGGGGTAAACTTCTCCAGTGTCTGGGTCAACCATGTCTCGGACGAGAGCGTCGTAAACACCAAGACCAAGACCTGTACAGTCAAGCACAATGTAGTCGCAAGAATACTCATCGTACAATTTGCGTATCACCAAAGCTTGGTCTTCGGTGTGCATACCTTCAAAGGTGTCGCCGTACACAATGTTACTCATAAAGCGTCCAGTTTTGGTCGGTAGCATTTGGTTGATGAACACGGCGGAGGCGTCGTTATTATGCTTTTTACTGCTCATCAGAGCAATATCCGCAGACAAAATACGGCGTTCCCCGTTTTGTTTTGGTGGAATTTTTACCTTCTGGCTATTGCCAAGAAGTGCGGACAGCTTATCCGGTAGCATCGGATAACTGATACGGCGGTTCTTTGATATGGAGTCAAAATCAAAGAATGAGCCGTCCTCTGCACCAAACCACATGGCTTCCATTTCCATGCTCCATTTGATTTCATTAAAGTCGCTTTCGAGCATATCGCTTTCAACGTCTTCGGGGAAAAGAAGCCCCTCTTGGATGGAGAGTTGATATGGGAAGCCGCACACAAAATCTGTCTTAGAATCATCAAGCATCAGCTTAAATGTGTCCAGCATTTTGTTGTATGACCAATGGTCTTTGAAGTAAGCAGAGGATAAGAAACAGGATTTGTTCGGCTCTTTAGCGTACTCAGCTTTACGCTCAGCCGGGGTCAAATCTCTGTATGGAGGCATACGACGACTTGTCAGGAACTTTTTCAAGACGGTGTCAATGGTATCTTTCTTAACCATTCTGAACTCGTCCACAATCAAGATGTTCGCACGGTTGCTTCGAGCGTTATCTGAAGCCGTAACGACCTTGATATAACTGGAGTTCTTGAACATTATTTTTGCGTCCTGCCCAGAAAACTTTGTGTCGCCCATATCTATCTCATTTCTAAGATTTGGGGATACAGGCATCAGTTCTGTTTGAATCTTTTCCAGCACGTTAATACTCTGACCGCGTGTGCCAGATGTAATGACGACTTTTGTGCCGGGGTATAAGATGCAGCGAATGACTACGAAAATGGCGATAAGGAATGATTTACCCATTCCTCGGGCAGCAATCCACAGGAACGTTCGGCTCCTGTCCATCATTACAAGAAGAGCAGTTTGGAACCATTTCAAAAAATCAAGTTGCAAATACTCTTCGACAAAGATGTCAATGTTCTCGCGGTAATAGCTGCCCCAAATCGCCATGCCCTCGATAACACGAGAGCGTCTGCTTTGATTTGGTGACGCCATTACATATCACCGCTGGATTGAGGACTGCCAAAGATATCATTCAACAAGGAGTCGTCATCCTCTTCGTCGTACTCTGGGTGTTTAACACGAAGCTCGTCCATTGCGTCTTCGTACATCTTGCAATAGCTGTTGCGCAAGCCGACCATTTTGCAAGCGTGACCAAGATACCACGTTGTGATATTCTTAATCGTTCCACGGATATCACGCTTCTCCTTTGGCGTTTCAGGAAGAGGTCTGCTGTACTCCCATTTCTGGATACCAACACCGAGCGGCATCTTGTCGAGTTCAGCATCTACATCGTTCTTTTTCTGCGCCGGTTTCAGGTTCATACTGCCAAGCAGAGAATTAAGCGCGTTAACGTTTTTATCAATTGGTTTGCCCTGTGCACTGTCGCGTGCAATAATGGATTCGAGCAAGCAAATCTGTCGGTACAACGCACGCTCACTCGGGTCAACAACCTGCCTGTCGCCAGTCCAATCCTTATAGCGACGCTCCAGCTCAAGGTAAAAGTCTGGAGTATAACCGGCACCCCAGAAATCAACAAGGGCTTGGTCAACGTCTGCCTCGGCGGTATCTTCCGGCTGTGCAATATATGAAGCAGTGGGAGTCTCTTCTGGTTCAAGCAACGCCTCTTCATCGAGCGTATCGTCAAAGGTTTTGTCGATATAACGAATGATGTTGGTCTTTCCGATATAATTGCGAACCCGAGAATGAACGCCAGCCGTGCGTTCAACCATTGTGTAGATGTCTTCGTTCCAATAAAGGTCGAGCTTCATGCACATACGCTTCATAGCCGCCTTGTCATCGCCGAGCATTGCACGATACTGTTCGTACATATCCTCAACGCAGTCATTGCACATTGGCAAAAAGCCAGAGCCGCGATACATGGGGCTATGACTCACTGGGAAGTAGCCCTTTTTCCGGCTGTATGATGTGCCGCATCTGCAACAGTAAAACTTTTGGGAAGTCTGAATTGTCATCGAATCATCAACGGTCTTCTCAAGCCTCTTACGTCTTGGAGCCTCAGCCATTTACATCAGCCCCCTTTTGGTGCTATCTTCCCACAGCTTGACAACCAAGCGCATTTTGTTGCCGGGATAGAATCGGGGAATCCAATGCGCAGGTACATCGACTTTCTCGCCAGTCTGCGGGTTCGGACAACTGCGAGCCTTGCGCTCTAAGATGTCAAAGCAACCGAAGTTATGGATGGAAACGGTGTCTCCGTTTCCGAGATTGTAAAGAATAATGTCAGTGAAATCATCAACGATACTTGTCGCTGCTTTCTTCGTATAACCGTGCTTGTCCACAAGCTGTTGAATCAAATCGACCCTTTTAATATCCATCCTTTATACCGTCCTTTCTGTTACAGGTCTGCCAGAGACTTTTGAGCATCAGAACGAATTTCTCCGTTTTCATCGAAATACTGAGAGATTTGTTCCTCGGCACTCAGGTCTTTATAGACACGAACCATGTCGGCAGACTCCCATCCGACGATATCTTGGATAACATTATCGGGTAGTCCGAGTTTGGCAAGATGTGTTGTGAAGTAATGTCTCAAACTATGCCAGTAGAAATCCTCACCAGTCATGCGGCTAAATGTGTTAGCCCAGCTATTGAGCGTTGTATCACTCATCTGCTCACTTGTAGTACCGGCGGGGAAAAGCCACTCACACTCGATGCCGAGCTTTTGGCGCTCTGCCATCCACGCATCGAAATATGGTTTGAACTTTTTCGCAAGAGTATAGCAGTAGATGTACTTGCCAAGACCGAACCCCTTCGTTTGAATGGGCTCGCTGGTCTTATACAGCGCTCCGCCGCACACGAGGTTTTCATCTTTGAAGTCATCCACTTTGAATCGACACAGCTCTGCTTTACGGCGACCGCTGCACATTGCAAGAGCAACGGCGCACGCCTTTTTGTTTTGACCGGACGCCAGCAAATCATCAAGAAGCTTGTCCAAAGCCTCGTCGCTCCAGACCGTTTTCTTTCTTACCTGCTGCATAGCCGGATTCTCAATTTTTCGAACTGTCGAACGGAAGTCCTTAAACTCATCCTCGTCATCGAGAATGTTCTCGACATAGTTCGACAAAGAAGAAATTGCAGACTTCAAGCGGCGAACACGCGCAGGCGAGTTCCCATTCTCGTTAATAAGCCAATGCTGGTACGCAGCATAATCGCGCTTGGAAATTTTAGGAAAAAACTTGTTCCCGTTGTTCTGCAAATTCCACACCCAGAAAATATCGATGTCATTGGAGTATCCAGCAATAGTTTTGGGACTACGCTGGACAGATTGCAAATATGCAATGAAGTCTTGCTTCAAACGAACATTGTCTGGGTTGACCTGATTCAAAAGCTCAGGGCTTGTGATTTCATTTTGCTTCGTTTTTCGGGGCATACAAGCCACCTCGCTTTCTGTAGAATAAAAATTGGTTGCGGGCATCGGAGTTGAACCGATTCCTCAAGGTTTATGAGACCTGCGACTTAACCGTTTGTCCTGTCCGCAATATGGTGGGAGAGGTTGGATTTGAACCAACGCAGCCCGAAGGCGGCAGATTTACAGTCTGCTGTAATTGACCGCTCTACCACTCTCCCGAGTAGTGGTGATGCGTAAGGGGGTCGAACCCTTAAATTCCGCCGTGAAAGGGCGGTGACTCTACCAATTCGTCCAACGCACCTCATGGTTGGTGATGCCAGTGAGGTTTGAACTCACAACTTCCTGCTTGAGAGGCAGGTGACTTAGCCGATTCGTCGATGGCACCAAGTGGTGGGACAGGAAGGTGCCGAACCTTCATCCTCCGGTTTTTCAGACCGGTGCTCCGACCGCGTAAGCTACTGTCCCGGATGGCTCCTCCTGCAGGGCTTGAACCTGCGACCAACGGATTAACAGTCCGCTGCTCTACCAACTGAGCTAAAGAGGAATATGTAAATAGGGTTGCCCCGGTGAGGGCAACCCTTGTGCATCGTTAAAGGGGTACTCCGTAAGAACAACGAATGCCGTTTGTGTCACAGACGCAAACCAACTGTTCTGCCTTACCGAAAATTCGCTTTTGGACGCAATAATCGTCCATACCAAGGAAACTGCCAGCCATGACGGTTTTGACACCTTGGACTTCATCAATCTTGTTGTGATGCAAGTGACCGGAGAGCACGGCATATAACGGGACTCGTGCCATTGTCTGCAATGTTTGAACTTTGCCTGCAGAACCGTCAAAGTCCCCGTGAACACCACAATACATTTTCCCGCGAATGTTAATCAGATACATAGTGTTATCAATCTTGACAGCATCACTTGTTGTCCCGATAATCACATTCTCGAAATTTTGGAGACGGGCGCCAAGATATCACTCAACAATATCGTCCAACCGTTCACTGAGCAGCGCATCATCCTTATTTGGCGTAATACGGCTATGATTACCCGCAACGCTCACAAATGTGACTGTGGAGAAATGCTTACTGAGTTCGGCAACAAATTCGGCAATCAACTCGGATACGCCTTTGATTTGTTCAATCACATTCTCTTTGTTCGTAATAGCGATGGACTGGTGGATATTTCCACTAATAGCATCGCCGTTCGACCAGACAATGCAGTTCTCGCTTCCATGCGTTTCGGCAATAGCAATGATTCTGTCTAAGTAATGGCACATCATCTCGCGGCAGATATCAGAGTTATATGTATTCCAATGGTTATCGACGTTGGCTCCATAGTGGATATCATTCAAGCTAACCAGAAGGTCGTTATCGGACGGCTGGATATGGCATGGCTCGTATTCGAGTTGTGGCAAATTGCCGCTCTTTACTGCGTCCACAAGAATCTCATTCAGCTCTTCTTGCCGGGAACGCTCACGAATCAGCTTGTTAAAAGCATTGCGTTGGTCAAAGAACTTTTGACGTTCTTTGAGCAGCTCAATGCGTTTGCTATCCAATGCAGACAATGCGTCCGTGTCCTGAATAGTAGCTTCGCCATCCCGCTCGATGGCTTCGATGATGGCTTTCATGCCATACATTCTTTTGCGGACTTCGCTTGAGTTAAAACAGTTACCATCACCAAACAGACGCTCACTCAGTTCTGCGTAGTCATCGTCAATGGTGCGGTCAACCAGCTTACCAATTACGATGTCACGCATCTCTTTATAGCTTGCTGTGCTGGCTATGGTTTACACTCCCTTTCGTTTGTCGTGAACACGCTCCAGTCCACGCAAACTGCGGAGCAGCTTCATAGGAGCGCCATCCTCAACCATGTAGTAGTGGTGCCGTTTGGAATCTTGCTTCATCGTGCGAACGATATGAACACGAGGAAACTTCTCACGAATGGCTTCTTTTTCTGAGGCGGTAATTGCAATCACTTAAAAATCATCCTTTTCTTCAAAATAGTTTTATGCTTTGTCTTTTATCATTCATACATACACCCCATCAAACACGCCTCAAAGCATTGTGCCACAACGGTTTGATGGGGGTATTTATTTCTAACAATTCGAGTTTTATAATCAACTCTTTAAGGCGTTTCTGCACCGCATTACTGCATTAACAGTCTGACGGGTCTTAACCTCGACAGCGCAACTGGGGCAATACTTCTGCGGGCGACCCTTTGCAGGTGACTGTGCTTTTACAGTCAGTCCACAATTCTCGCACTCAAAATATGCGCCGCCGTAATACTTGAGGTATTGATAACCGAGGTTCCTGAAATCTTGAATATGTATTGCCGTCTCACCGGCTTGAATGAACCGCACTTGAACATTCAGGTTGTCGATTTTTTTAGAAAAGCGAATGAACCCAGCATCACGCAGTTCGGCAAACATCAAACTCTGGCGCTTAATAGAGGTATTGATGTTCGCCATCTGCATAATCTCTTTGTCCGAAGTATTCACCCAACCATTGTTCCGGTCGGAAGCGGCGTCCCAATATTTCGCAACGCAGAGAAGCGTGAACGCCAACCGTCGGATTTGTTTACCTTCAAGCGTCTCAATCTTGGCGAGCTCTTCTCTGGTGATGTCCACACCATCCAGACGGATGAGCGGGAACTTGCTTACGTTCTTTGCAACTTTATCAAGCATATCCGACCAATGAACAAGTGAAGCAGAAGGGTCACACTGTAGCATGAAGGAGTCGAGCAGACTCCGAATCTCCCTTTTGCTGTAGTGATTCTCGTAATAATACTTGGACACACGACTCAGTGTCTCAATCGGCTTCTTACCAAGGTCATGGTTGGCAATCATTTTTTCTGCCCAGTCATATTCGTTAAGAACAATGCTCATAGCGTCCCTCCAATCATTTTTTGTTGTAATGAAAATCTGTCACCGCAGAAGAAGATATCCCCAGCGGGGTCAACCGTCGGGTAAGAGATAACCCCGTTATGCTTATCCAAAAGGTTCTGGATGATTTCGCTACCGCACATTTCCCACGCGAAGCGCTTGGTCGAGCTCTTCTTATAGCAAATATCCAGAACAATGTCGCATAGCACAAAGCGGTTGGAGCAAACGCGGGCACATTCTTGTTCGAACTCGGAGCGCATCTCAATCATGCGGGAGAACGTATCATACTCATCGACCCTCTCGTAGTTGGCAAAGACGGCATAACTGCGCAAGCGCTTGTTGTAGTTCTCGTAGAGTTTCAAGATGGCGTTGTACTGCGTTCTGCTATACTCAATGCCACTCTTCATCACGGTGTAGTCAAAGTCAACATCGGCATTATGGCGACCAAGATAGCCATCGAACTCCTTCTCGAAGCGCTTGCAGATTCTGTTCATCACGCAGTCGTGGTTGCCCACTGGCATCCGGCTCTCATAGTAGCGAAGGAAATCTTTCTGCCGTTCGCTCAATTCGGAGCGCGGCATCTCCAGCATTTCATCAATCGTCATCTGGAATTCGCGCATGGCATTCTTGTTTGTGTTTTTTATGTATGTGTTATACTGCTTCATCAAAGCAGGGTAGATAATACGCATGAAGTATGGCTTCTTGTCTGCGACGAGACGCTGATAGAATCTGCGCCGTTCCGAGTCTTCAATTGTATTGGCGCTATGTCGGTCATGCCACTCACGAGGCATCGGCTTGGCAATAATGCCTTTCGCTTTGTCGATGGCATTCTGCTGAAAAAGCTGTCCGCACTTTATGCGATAGTCAAGTTCCTCGTACTCCTTGGAACCCTTCTGGAACTGCGCCTGCGCATCGAACATTGAGGTAATCCAGTTTGTGGTCTTTCCGATATCATCGCCGAAGCTATCGATGTTGGCTTGTATGGCGTCTGCCTCGGTGACAATTTTCTTCTTTGCTTTTCGTTGGACGCACATAAGAGCGGGAAGCACCTTTAGATTATCAACAAGCACCTTGTTATCGGTAAGCATTACAAGGTCGCCATCTTTGTCCATGCCATTGAGCGCATGGGCTGCAGTGTCCCACGAGTTGAAAATCGTGCAGGTCGTCATGTATTGATACCAGTGAGATGCCTTGTCGCTGCGGTGTGGGAATACAAGACGGATGTTGTTATGGCAGGTCATTGGTGCACGGTAACAGGCAAGCCGTTCGGCGTGCTGGTCGCACCAATATTTGTTGTAGATTTCACCAGACCTCAGAAGCCCGGTAACCTCCAGCCCGAAGATGTGTTGACACAGTGAGAATGGGTCGCCGGAGACAATGGAGTAGTTCCCATGTACTTTGAGTACGCCGACCTTGGCTTCGTTGATGCGATTACGAATCATCTGATAGATACTGCTCTGGACGTAAGGGTCGTTCAAAATCTGCGGTTCAATCATAATCGCCTTGACATAGTCGTCATCAACGCGGTCAATATTATCCTCATTCAAGCCAGCACCCTTTAAGAACAGCAGTGTCTTTGCCCAATCCGCATAAAGAACGTCTCGAATCTCATCCATCGTCGGTTTGATAAGCTGCTCAATGTCATCGTCGCTCAGCTCGTAACTCTGAATGAATTGATAGTTCAATGTCCGCTCAGACTCAAGTTCCTTTGGGCAAGTCTTAGCGATGCCAAAGGTGTAACCGTTTGCCAAGCAGTTGCTTACATAATCGTCACAGCTATCGTAGGAGTCCCACAGTTTCAGCATGGACGTGGTAAGAATCAGCTCAACATTACGAATGTCCACATCGTTACCCCAAGCGTCTTTAACAATATAGTTCTCAGCGACATTTTCTGCGAAATCCAAAAAGTCGAACGTGAAGACCATACCCTTCTCCCAAGAGAAACGTGTGTTCACGCCGCTGACGAGGTAGTCTAAGCCAAGCTCTTCACCCCATCGGGCAGCAAGTGATGGGAGCATCAAGCCATATCCATCGGATTCGTTGAGTTGCACCATGACCTGCTTACGCTCTTCCATGATTGGCTCTCCGTCCTGCTCATCATTCAGGTAGATGATATCCGACAAGAACTCGGTCTCACAGTCATTAACAACGAGAATGCCATGCGGAACTGACACAGGGATTGATGCACTGCAGGTAAGTGCCTTATACGCCTCCAGTTTGGCAGGTACCATTTCTTTTTCCATGTTGCGACCATTGTCAATGCGGCGGCGAATCTCATCGGCATGGCGTTCGCTGATGAACACGATGGTCTCGTTCTTGACGCCGCCATTCGTTCCAAGTAACCGCTGATACCGAAGACCGTTAATGCTAAATCCACGGCAAGCTCGATGGTAGTCCTTCTCTTTGTCGATGATGACGCAGAGATAGTCCGGCTTAAACTGGATATCGTCCAGTTGCGCGTACAGCTTCTTGATTTGACGACGATTTGGAACGCTATTCGGCTCTTTACGAAGCCGCTTGATTTCTCCTTTGATTTTTCGCGCCTGTGCTTCGGCATCAGTGATGCCGTTTAGTTCGTCCAACCAGCGGAGCACCTGACTGTCGGCGAGGGAGATTACCTCGTCATTCTTTCTTGCCTCTGCAATGGGGAGCGTAAGCTTCCACTTCGCCTTTCGCAGGCGGCTGCTATGAAGCTTGAAAATGTATTTCTGACATACTAACTGTTTAGCCAGTATGGGTCACCTCACTTCGTATTATATTTAATTATGTTGATATGGCGTAAGTTACTCGTTCTCTTCTACATAACGGAACCATTCCTCGCGGAATGCAAACCGCTCGCTCTCAATGAACCGTTCTAGGGCTTCATCGTCATTTAGCAGGTCGGCATCTTCGTATGTATATGGAACACGCTCCTCCACGAGATAATCCTCTGGCAGCGGTCGGTGGTATCGTTTATTCAATCGGGTATCCTCCTTGGTTTGTAGTGTTAATCCAGTCAATGAGCAGCTCTCTCATGCGTCTGCTCGGTATGTATAGATTGATGGGCTTATCATCTCGAATGGCGCTACGCCATACCCATTGAAGCATTTCGGACAAAGCGAAGTGCTCCGGGTTAATTGTTACACCCTGCTTGGCAAAGAAACTCATAATATTGGGGTCTGCAAATCGGTTTACCAAGTATGCGATATCGGTTCGGTCTTTATATTGGTTAGTCGCTCTGGCGCTCGTCTGTAAGAAGTTATTTCGGAAACGTCCAGTGCGAGAGTCAACGAGTTTGTTGACATCACTTTTGAAACAAGCCCACAGGCGCGTCTCACTCCCACCGTTTGGAATACTCTGAAAGAATTTCTTCAGACCGTTTCTTAGTTTGCGAATATCCGGGTCATCATAGCGCCTTCGGTCATACCACCCTTTTGACAAGGCATATTTGTCATTGCCAACTGAGTTAAGCTTGGCGTCATCAATGATGTGAATCAACTCTCGGTAATCCAGAGGCGGCGGCGCGTCTGGGTGGTCGGAGAAGCGGTATCCGTTCTCATCTGTCTCGACACCGACGACGGTATAGTTAAAACCAAAAAAGTCAAGATATGCTTTCTGGTACTGTCCATCGAACAGGTACGTCAGCATGAACACTTCCTCGAAGGAACGAAGTAAATCTGGGTTGAGGATGTTCAGTAAAGAGTTGTTTAAGCGAAACAAAGACCCCGTATCGGACATTTCTTTGTAGTCGTAAAAGCGACCGGTGTATGCATCGTCTGTCCACTCAATACGTCCATCCTCATGCTCTACGGCGAGCTGGGACAGGATTAGCTCGAAGTCCTTCTGAGAGATATTGAGGCGTTCGATTACTTGAATGCTTTCGTCCACAATCAACGAATAATGCTGTTGGCGGACGAGCTCCATAGCTTCTGCGTCCATCAAATAAAACAGCGAGTGGGTAGCAGCTACGTTATGCCCCATTCGCATATGGAGTTTCAATTCAGCAGATTTGCTCATGTGGTCACTGTCTGGTTGGTCGAAATCGCAACGTTCGCAGATGCGCCCTACCTCGTCCAGATATGGGGTGATGTAGAGAAACCGCTTGGAGTCTTTATAGCGGTTCATATAACGAATGGCAGCGGAGGATTTACCACGTCCCATTCGGGCATCGACAACAGTGATGGTGTTCATCGGTGATAAGCACCACCTTTATGGATAGTCTTTCGTATAGAAATCACGACCTTTCTTTGGAATTAGTGGGGGTACGAAAATTTTAGGACACACAAAAGGCGCTCGGCTGGCTATACCGTCGCTATCAATGCGGCGCCTGTAACTTGCTTTGAACGGCTCTTCAAATAGCTTGAAGGTATCCCCCAATTCTCTTTATAAGGCTGGAGGTGTGAAACCGTTGTGAGACAAGGCTTTGAGAAAACGTTTAGGACACACGCTGTGTCTTTTTTTGTTTTGGCGGTATGAAGTTGTCAAGGTGCAATGGGTGATGGATTATGCCATCAGGGACTCGCTTTCTCCAATGTCGCTATCGACCAGATAGTTGTGGTTGATGCTACCGAGATTGAGGCTCCGGTATGCTTCATCAATTTCTTCGCTGGTGATACCGATGTAGTCCAGAGTCTGAGCAGCGGTCGAGTGACCGAACATCTTCTGGAGGAGCAGGAGTTTGCGAGGGTCATTACCACTCATCACCATCTGATGATAAGCAAAGGTCTTACGCAATGAGTGAGTTGCCATACGGTTACCAAGTCCAAGGTCACGAGCAATGCCTTTGAGCATTGAGTCAACGGCTTGTTTGCTGATGGGCTTATTCTCGTTTACTCCATTATTGGACTGGCTGCGGAACATATAGTCACTGAGGCGAACGTTTGGAGTGTTCTCAAGGTACAGGGTGACAGCTTCGACAACTGCGGTGTTAATGGTGATGTAGCGGTTGCGCTGATGCTTGCGTGTGTTCCGGGTCTTCTTTTCCAGAATGGGGAACCGGTCACGAAAAGTGCAATCATCATTGATGATGTGGGTGAAGCGCAGAGAGCGAAGGTCGCTGATACGAAGTCCAAAGTTAATGCCAACGATGAACAGCATATTGTCTCTGAAACGCTTTTGTCCAATGAGGAACTGGGAGATGCGGATGATGTCATCCATACTCTTGATGGGCTCAGCAGCGTGCTCGACAGCAAGGTCAGTGTGCACCTCCTCGGTGGCGGGAGCGATTAGACCAGCCTTGAGCTTACGGCAGCTCTGCTGGACGGTTGCGATGTCGATGACACCGGAGGCACTATTCGTCTTGTTGAAGTCTAACTGGATAATCTGAGCCATTGAGGGAATCTCCTTTCAGATGCAAGAAGTAATTTATTTAATTTACTTGATATGCTATATTATATCAAAAAGAAAAGAGAGATACAACAAAATCACATAAACAATAAAGATAATAACGGGAAAAGAAGGAATAAATAGAAGGCTGCGTAGTTAAGCCTTTTTCTTTTTTGGAAAGTTGAATCCTGTGATAAAAGCAACCACGCAAAAGGCTTAACCAATAATATTCTTCTGGACAGAAAAGCCTTGAAACACAAGGGGTTGAGGGGCTGAGTTAAAAATGGGTCGTGTCAGTTAGATGAACCGACTACATCTGTGTGCGGCAAGGACAGGGGGCAAAAATACCATAACCACCCCCCTACTTGCCATAGCACAGAAAGGGCAAGTAGAAACGGCGGACAGACCGACACGGACAGCGGAAAAAGCAAGGCGGACAGGGTACACCCCTTGCGGTTGTCTGTGTATGCAAAAAAATTGTGTTGACATTGTGCCGCCGTTGTGGTAGTCTATCCATGCCGGACAACCACGGCGGGCAACCCCTACACCACCAACACCACCAACACGCCCGACCGACACGGCAGAAAGGAAACGAAAACATGAACACCAACACCACCAACACGGCGAAAAGCCGCCCCGACTTTGAACAAGTCAAGCGCAACTATGAAACCGCCCTTGCAAGCGGCAAGGACAGCACACAGGAATTGACCGCCCTTGCAACCGCCGTTGCATACTCTGTTTTGAACAAGTGTATTGACCCGCAACGCAAGACCGCCGCCGACCGTGAAACCGTATCCGACAACGGATACAACCCCGCATTAGTCCAACTGAAAAGGGGCATAGCCGCCGACCTTGCAACACTGGACAACTTGCGCACGGCAACGAACAAGGCAACCCGCACGGCGTACAACGCCGACGGTGACTTGACAACCGAAACCGTGGACAAGGACGCAGAAAAAGCGGTTGCCGCCCTTGTGGGTGAAACCCTTTCCGACGGTATAGACCTTGTGAACGCCGCCGCCCTTGCCATTCTCGAACAAGCCGCCGAACACGCCGACCCCGCCGCCCCTTGGCTTGACACGCCGTACACAACCCGCCGACTTTCCCGCCGTGTCTATATCCGCACAGAGGACAGCCGCGCATATCGTGACGAAACCACAACCCCGATACAGGAAGTTTGCCGCGCTGTGCGTCAAGCTGTGCAGGACAGCCGCGCAACGCAGACCGACCCCCGCAACGGATACACCTACATAGAGGACAACGAAAACGGGCTTGAAACCATTTACTACCGCTTGCACAAGTACGCCGACCTTGGCGGGTACAACTGTGACGGCAACTACACCGCCGACCGGCAGACCGTAGAGGACTACGAAACGACCGTTGCACGAATGGACTTGACCGACCGTCAAGCACAGGTGTTAAGACTGCGTATGCAAGGCAAGGGGTACAAGGCTATTGCAACCTATCTTGGCGTGACGCAAAGGGCGATTGCAAAGACCGTTGAACAAGTCCAAAAAAAGGCGCTTGCCCTTGGCTTGACCCCGAACAACTGAACACGCAGACCGCACAAGGCGGGGGCACAACGCCCCCGCCCTTTCTTTTTGGATAGACCGCACACGCAACCGCAAGGACGGCACACGGCAAGCGCAAGGGGGGGGCAAGACCCCGCCGCCCCGCCGCCACAGGGTACACCCCTTGCGGTTAAGGGTGCAGGGCAAGACCCCGCACGGCAAGCCACGAAATACAAGCGGAGATGTCCGCCACTTTCGGGTATGGCAAGCCAACACACCATTGAGTGAGTGTCAATGTGAGTACCTTTGCTATCAAAGGCGTCGCCGGTGCATGAGAGTTAGGCTCATGGTACGAGATAGTGAAAATCCCCGGAGGTTTGTGCCTATGAACCTAAGTGCGGCTTGCATAACTGATGGCTATACGAAAAAGACCTCTGATGGTTAGTAGTATCGTCCGAGTTTTCCACCCAAGGGTGTTGCGCTCCGAGGAGCCGAAAATGAGGGCATATAGATATGAAAGTCGGATTTGGTTGAGTATTGTGAATAAGCAGAACTTCACTCAATCGACGCGAGTATCAGAAATGATATGCGCGATGTTCGATACTGCAATAGTTGCATGGGCGAGTTATGCCCCATGAGCCGAGTGCAGAGCCACCGCCGTGTCCTTGAGTTTATCATTGATAGAGCCGCTGACTGAGAAATCTTTCAGCGGCTTTCTTGAGTGATAAACTTTGTTATCACCAAAAATCTGTGAAAGGGGCATTTCAAAATGACCAGAGAAGAAAACACCGCTAAATTGGCACAGTTGCGCTCTGAAACCGAAGCCCTTGTCAAGGATTACAATGATGCAATCCAGAATGGCAAGTTTGAGGACGCTTCCAAAGCCGACAAAGCCATGACCGAGAAAATCAATGAGTACACCGCTACCGTTCGGGATATGTGCTTCGAGGATTGCAAGAACACTGATAATCCCATGCTTACCGCCGTCACGACCCTGTCCTTTGTGACTATCGGGGTTAAGGACGAGCAGAAGGGTGATGACAAGGTGCCGGTTCGCGCTATCGTGGACAAGGAACGGCAGATTGACCTGCTCAAGCTCCACAAGTATTGTGGTTCTATCGGCGCCAATGAGAATTGGTCGAGTATCGCGCAGAAGATGAACTTCTTGCTGACCGCGCAGAAGGCGGTTGACCTCGGTATCGACCCCAAGGTTGTCAATGACAGCTACGCTATGAGCGAAATCGCCCGTGAGTTTGACATGGGCAAGAATCCGACCAGCAAGACGAATCTGCTCAAGACTTTGCAGACGGTTATCACCGCCATGCTGGGTGAGCAGTACAAGGCAACGAGCCATGATGTCAACTTCCTGATGTCGGTTTATTCCAAGAAGAACCGCAAGGCGCTGACTGTGACCTGCGCAAATCACCGGTATTTCCGCAATTATCTGGCTGAGGTTTGCCACCGTATCGTTACCGGCAAGACCTATGAGCTGGATTTTAAGACCAAGAAAGATAACTGAATATCTCAGTGAGGGTATTTGAACCACCGCGAGCCCACGCCATATGGCAGTTGTTTTCTAATGGGCTTTCGTCGGTGGTTTTCTTATACCCCGAGCCGCACTGATGAGCCGTAATGACGGCGAAACGGTGGTATCTGAACCACCGTCTGCGGATATCCGACAATTCGCTAAAGGAGTTTTTCATATGTCCTATGATGTTTTCAAAGAACGAGTGAGAGGGCTTGTAAATCGCTCCGGTTCCAAAGTGAGTTTTCACCATGAGGACGGAAAGCACATCGCCCGTTGCTCTGATGGCATTACCATCATTGGTAATGTGCTTTGTCCGAGGGTTCTTGTTAAATGGGGCAGCGGTCATACCGCTTATGCCACAATCTGAGTTTTAATCGACCGATGCTGGTACGCCGTAGGCAAAAGGGAAATTGGCGGCGTTAAATGAGGTGGGGAGCCAACGCGGTCGCCGTAATGCGGCTTATCGAGTTTTCGGTAAACGGTCACAAGCCCGTGTAAACGCAGAGTGAGGAAAATCAAAAGCAGGAGGTTTCTGTATGGCTACATATACTGGGGTCGCGTATCCCCGTCAAAGGTCGAGAACAAGAAACCAGCGCCGCCGGAAACTTTTTGCCAGACAGAAGCTGATGGGCGTGGTTCTTCTTCTCATCACCATCGGAGTTTTCTGGATGGCATCCACAGGCACAACGTTTGAGGACAAGGACTGCACCGCAGCTTTGATTACTCTCCCGTTCGGTCTGTATCTGCTTTTCACGAGGCATATTGTAATCCAGTAATGCCTCGAAGTTTCAGCTCCTTTCACTACAACACCGTCGAAAACTTGCAATCATACAAAAGAGTTTTACTCAATGAAAAGTCTGAGGTTTCTTGAACGGGTTGAGTGTTAGCGTGGCTGAGCGATTTTCATTAGGAGGTCTGATAAATGTCAAACGCAGGAATCAAGTTATCTCCGAAGCACGGTCTTAATCCAACAATTCCGGTTTGCTTCTGGTGTGGTGAAGAACGCAACGAGGTTGCGCTTCTCGGTCACATTGGTGATGGTCGGAAACATGAGGATTTTGAAGCGCCGAGGCACATGGTTATCGACTATGAGCCGTGCGAAAAGTGCCGCGCAAAAATGGCGTTGGGCGTAACGCTGATGGAGGCTACCAGCAAGCCGAACAGCGTAGCCAAGGTCGAAATGCAGAAAGGCATTTATCCCACTGGTCGCTATGTCGTAATTAAGCGTGAAGCGGCGAGAAAAATGTTCGACAATATCGGCGGCAACGACAAAGCATTTGTCGATACCGAGCTTTTCAATCGGCTGGTCGAACATGGTTAAACGGCTCGGTTTTCCGGGGTTCATCGAACTCCGGTGGTACGGGTATGGCGGAATCTATCTGGTTGTCGGTCGGGTTTGGTTCACGCTAAAGCGAGGTTCGATGCCGTAAGGCTGGCACGGTACGATTCCGTGGGGTGGGTTTAATGGGATGTGAACCCTGTGCGCACAACCTGCCTAACGCTTAGACCCTGTATTGGTGAAGGTAAGTGAGGAGGCATCCAAAATCTGAAAGCCATTACGGGGCGTGCGGGACTACGAAAGTGTTCAAGTGGAGGAAATGCTGCCACCGCGTGGGAGTTGAAAAACAAACATGAAAGTGCATCCTTGGAAGGCTGGAGTTGAAAATAGTTTTTCGGAGTCGCGCCCGAACCTATTGAGGTAAAACCTTCTCCCATAAAAAATTGCGGGAGGTGTGAGACATGAGTTATGGGAATTACGAGTTCCGATATGTCCGAGGGCATATTGAAGTTTTTCTCAATGGTGTCTTTCAGTTTTCCGCTGACACCGTAAGCGAAGCGCAAGAGGAATTACAAGACTTCGCAAGTTAACAGAGGAATGGAGGGTTCCTTAGATGAGCAGCAAAATGAATCAGATACCGTTCCTCAGTTCTTACGAGGATGTACGGGCAGAAATGAACAGAGATTTACAGTACAGATTGAACAGTCGTACTGCGAGGACTTCTCTCGGACGCCCGCTTTACTATCGCATCAATGTTCAGATGATTACAACGCAGGAATGTCCGTTCTATTGCCCGTTTTGCTTGGAGCGGCAGAACCCGATGTCTGGCGATAATGACTTTGACGCACAAATCGAAGCGTTAAAGCGGGTTTTAGCCGAACACCCCGATGCCCGACTGTCAATCACTGGCGGCGAGCCGGGTTTGTATCCTGAGCATATCGCACACATTATTCAGACCTATAAGGATAATAGCAACAACGTGTTTTGCTCTATCAACACTACGGGCTTTAACACGGAGCTGAATGGGCTGGCTCACATCAACCTTTCCCGCAACGATTATGTCTGGGCAGACCCGTCTGGTTATCCGGGATGCACTGTGCAAACGGTGGTTGAGAATCCCACACTTGCTTTCATCAAAGAATATATGAAGCTGGAAGCGAGTAGCTTTTCATTCCGCTTCTTGAGCGGTCTCGAAAAGAAAGATTATCCAGTGGATGTTTGGAACGACTTGCAGAACGACCCGGAAATTGATGTTCACACATTCCGCATCGGAGATTTCTTCGTCTATGCAACCTTTGATTATGCAGGAAAACACGCCCGTTTAACGCTGGGCGATATGTGGCAGCAACGCCATAATGACTATGGGGATGGTTACTCCAACATCATCATCCATCCTGATGGTCGCATCACAACAAACTGGAAGTGAGGGTGGTTTCGATAAACAAGGAAGATATGATTAGCGAACTTGCGCAAAGGGCAGGAATAACCAAAGTGAGTGCCGAGGTCGCGCTCGAAGCGGTTCTCAGTATCATTTCTGATGCGCTTGTATCTGGCGACAAAGTCCAGCTCGTTGGGTTCGGAACCTTTGAGAGTAAGGAACGAGCAGCAAGAGTTGGACGCAACCCGAGGGCAAATATTCCGGTGAATATCCCTGCCAAGCGTGTTCCGGTGTTTAAGCCGGGTTCTACCCTGAAATCTGCTGTTGCAAACAGCAAGTGATTTTCAAATTTCAAAGATTAGGAGAGTAAATCAATGACTACTGAAAAGATGACCGTCCATAAGGCGCTCTGTGAGCTGAAGACGCTCGATGCTCGTATTCAGAAGAGTATCCAGCAGGGCACGTTCGTTTTTGCAAATAAGCACAGCAACAACAAGGTTGCTGGTGTCAGCATCAACACTTACAGCGAGGAAATCCGCGCTGCATACCAGTCTGCTAAAGACCTCATCGCTCGCCGCGATGCTATTAAGCGTGCAGTTACGCTGTCCAACGCTACTGTCAAGGTAACGATTGGTGGCAAAGAGTACACGGTTGCCGAGGCAATCGAGATGAAGAACCACGGTATCCCGCTGAAGCAGTTGCTTCTCAAGAAGCTGGACAATGACAATCGCCGCGCCCGTCTTGAGGCGGACAAGAACAATGGCGATATGCTGGAAATGCGTGCCGACGAGTACGTCAAGTCCCTCTACGGCAATGTCGATATGAAGGGAGCCAGCGACGAAATCAAAAAGGTTCGCGCTGACTTCATCGCCGCTCAGACGATGGAGATTGTTGACCCCATCAACATCACGACTGAGCTGACCGCGCTGGAAAAGGAAATCAACGACTTCGTTGTCGAGATTGATTCCGCCCTGTCTGTGTCCAACGCTCTGACTGAGCTGGAAATCGCCTATTAAGCAATCAACTTCGCTGCCGTCCGAAAACCCTGAATCATATGCCTTCTCTGTTTCCGCCAAATACAGATAAGTAAAGTAAAAAAGAATTTGGCTCCAGCCTGATAAGCTGCCTATACTGCTTTTGTAATGGGTTTTACAAAATCAAATTATGATGAAAGAGTCACTGCAACCAAGCGACATAAGATGAACGTCGGCTTGGTTCCGGTGAAATATCACTGTAAAGCTCAAAAATCAAAGCTGAAGGTTAAAGGCTTAACGCTTAAAGTTTTTCTTTGAATAAAGCTCAAGCCTTAAAGCATAAACACCAACCCTTTATAAAACCCAAGATTGATGGTTCGTCGGGTGTATATGTGACCGCAGGGAGTACCACTTGGCTGGACGGTAGCGAGTTGTTTATATAAAGCAGTTCAATCTGCAATACCTAATGCTTCAACAGCGCCGACATTCGGCGCACCACATGGGATGTAGTTAGGAGGCTCTACTATGAAAAAAGCACGAGACCAGCCCTAATCTAAGTGTAGCGGAGATTAAGTGAAATAGATTGAATGAGTTTTGGCGTCGCCGGTTCTTCGGCGGCGCTTTTTGCCGAGGTAGTTTAACTGGTAAAACATAGCACTGCAGGCTATAATGGCGGTTCAAGACCGGCTCTCGGCGCCAGTGGGAACGATGTTCATTCCTTGAGTATCGGAGCGCAAGGCTTATTGATGCAATCCGAAGCATTGAGGTATTAGTGTGGGGAACATCAAACGGCGGAGTTGACTTGGGTTTTATGCCGTAAAGTATGGGGATATAGCTCAGTTGGGAGAGCATCTGCTTTGCAAGCAGAGGGTCGCCGGTTCGAGTCCGGCTATCTCCACCACCTCATAAAAGGAGGAGCAATCAATGAAACCAATCAAGGTAAATGGAGTGGTTGTCCATTGCAGTGACTGCATCAATCATATGGTGAGCATAGATGATGCACCATGCAAAAATTGCTGGAAAGTAATTTGCCATACGGGAGATATAGGCAGTGTCTGTCTTGATGATATTGCCTTCTATCCTAAAGACAAAGAGCATTTTCTTGCCGTTGAAAATATGGTCAAAAAATATAGAGACCAGTTCACGGCAATGAAAACGGATGCAAAGGTACATGGTGTATCCATCGAAGAGCTCTGTAAACAGTACGCAAATCGCCGCACATTAGAGTTGTGGGTAGACGGTATTCGATAAAACATGGCTTTGGTAAGGAGGTATGAACGTGGAGCGTGGTGACTTCATATCAGGCGAAGCGTGGTGCAAATACAAATTTGAGCGCGAAAGCAAAAAAGAAGAAATTGAGCGACTCCAAAGAAAGGTTGAGCGAGCAAACAAAAACCTCCACAACCGAATAGTGTATGACAACATTGTGCTAACCGTCTTGAGTGTGACGACAATTGCAGTATTAGCTGGCTGGATATAAGAAATATGCAGGATTGGTGGAATTGGCAGACACGGCGGATTCAAGTCCCGCTGCCATCGGCGTAAGAGTTCAAGTCTCTTATCCTGCACCATGCAGTTTTGCCATGCGCGTGTCCTTCGTTCATTTGTAAGTTCCTTTCTTCGTACCTGCATCAAGATAAACACCTCCATCAAATATTCACCTCCATCTTTTGCGGGCAAAACTGTTTGTGGAACTCAAGCGTGTCCACCTTTCTGGGCATACCGTAATAGCCGGTCAATATACTTCCGTAGCTCAGTTGGTAGAGCACGGCACTTTTAATGCTGGGGTCACGAGTTCGAGCCTCGTCGGGAGTACCAAGGTCAAATATATAAGGAGGTTCCTTATGGGAGTTCATATTCATATCCCCGCTGATGCAGTATGGGGGTTTTTTCAAGCAAGCAGAAAACGTTTGAACAAAGAAATGGTTCTCATCGCTGAGAACACCGACACGGAGTACGCCGTGTATCTTACCGAGGAAAACGACCTCCCAGTTTTGGCTGTTGCAAAGGGCAACGAAAAAATTGAGTACAAAGAACCTTGCGTGAGTGAGGAGGACTGTACAGCGGTGTCGAAGAAATTCTACACACGCTATCTCTTTCCTGTTGTGATTACAGACAACAAGTATGTTCCGGGAGATAATCCAGATGGCGGCAAAGAAGAAAGCGATGAAACATGGATGGACATAGAGGATGCTATGTATGAGCGAGATGATGAACTCCGTTTGGCTATGGCAGATTTCCTCGCAATCGCGCTGCAGGAGGGTGACAACGACGGAACAAATATCTTAGAAGCGTATGGCTATGAAGCTGTCGATGAAATCCTTGATGGATTTTTGAAAGAGCTTTCAGAAGATTACGGTTTCCATATCTATCGCCCGATGATTATAACGGAAAAAGAAAGCGGCTGTGAAGTCTTTACAGAGTTTCCGTATGATGAATATGACATCGATGGCGTGGACGAGCCGGAAGATGAAGAAGATGAAACTGAGACTGAGACGGGCGAATGACCCGTCTCTTTTTATTTGGGGAGTTGACCGAGTGGCTTATGGTGGCGGTCTTGAAAACCGTTGACGGTGAAAGCCGTCCGTGGGTTCGAATCCTACACTCCCCGCCAACTAAATGATAATGGATGGAGGTAACATATGCCTGAATGTTTGGATAATATGCCGTGGCGTTCGCTGAAGGGGCTTGGGGATATGGCACCCGACTTCCTTAGATTGGGAGATTTCAAAAACGTCAGATTAAAAGACGATACACTGGTTCAGTTCCGTATCATTGGATTCAAACACGATGTTACAAAAAGTGGTCGTATCCTCCCACTGACTTGGGAGATGGTTGACTGCCTTCCAAACCGGCATCGTTGGAATAGCAACGACACGAACAGAGGCTCTTGGGGTGCAACAGAGTTGTTCCATAAGATGAACGACGAAGATGGCGTAATTTACCAGCTCATGCCAGACGAGATTCTTGAGGTGGTCGAACCAGTAATCAAGATTACTGCAAACACCTATGACGGAGCGAACGAATTGCTCGAAACGGAGTGCAAGTTTTGGATTAAGTCCGAAAAAGAAACCTTTGGACGGAACATCTATTCGGCACCGGGCGAAGGTCATTGGTACGAATATTACCGGCAAGAAGATGTCCCTTGGGGCAAGAAGCGTAATGGTTCCGCTGAGTACACTATGCTGCGTTCTCCTTATTGCAACTACAGCTACGGCTTCTGCTGTGTGCTCGCGAACGGCGGCGCGGCCTATAACTGCGCAAGGTATTCCAGCGGCGTCGCCCCGGCTTTCAGTTTCTAATCTGTGTATCAAAAGCATCAGCACCACGGAAGTGGTGCAAGATAAAACCATAACCACTGGGGCAGTTGCTTCAGTGGTTTTATGTCCACAATGGCTCCAACCTCCTCGTGGTGTGGGCGGATAGTCGTAAGACGAACTAATAGGGGTACATTTGAAATCAAGGAGTACATACACATGGCAAAAATCGTTATCGCAGGCGACGCAGTCGTCGTCACTTCCGCAATGAAGCTTGAGGACATCAAGACCATCGAGAAGTATCGTCCCAAGGAGCTCGTCCTGAAGGGCGGCGAGGATGGCAAGGAGCCCATCTTCGGTGTCGGCACCACTCATGGTGCAGGCAATATCAACGCAGTTGGCGCATCCTTCGGCTCCGAGACCCGTGACGATGACAAGCTGGCGTGCATCACCCTGTTCCTCGACGGTGTTACCGGCGATGTGAAGGATTGGGTCGCTGACCGCCTTGGCGCTGCCATCATCAACCTCAACAAGCTCGAAGAGAAGCTCCCCGCTGTTCTCGAAGAGATTGCGGCTGAGAAGGCAACCGTGATGAGCAACATCACTGTCGCTCAGTAAGAGACACTGCAACGGGGCGGCTATGCCGCCCCACCACCCAAAAAACAAAAAACGAATAAAAGGAGAATACATAATGATTAAGGTTACTGTTGGCAACAATGTTAAGCGTGAGGCTGTCATCATCGATGAGAATACCACCCTGCGCTCCTGCCTTGAGGCAAACGGCGTTGATTACACTCGTGGTGTCATGCACCTCGATGGTTCTTCTCTGAACCCCGGCGACCTCGATAAGACCTTCCAGCAGTTCGGCATTACCGAGAAGTGCTTCCTGCTGAATGTCGTTAAGGCGGACAACGCCTAAGTTTTAGATTAGAGCCGCCCTTCATGGGGCGGCTCTTTTCATGGGGAATTGGTGGAATTGGAAGACACAACAGATTTAAGTTCTGTTGGCGTATGCCGTATCGGTTCAAATCCGATATTCCCCACCAAGATAAAAATGAATTGAGGTGTTTCTGTGTTCAAGACAAGCATTACATCGACACCGTTTACGTCAGAGGCGGCTAATAGCTTTTTTCAGAACATTACCGGAAGCTATTTTGGCAATGACTGTTCGTTCCTTTCAACGCTTCGTGCACTGGTTGCACCTCGAATCAAAGAGGACGAAAGTGTTTACCTGACTTTCGGTTCGACCAATTATGATGGGAACACTATCCGTAACGTTCCAGCAGAACGCGCGGTTAGTGCTATCTGTAGCAGTTATCAAATGAATGCCAGCGGTGCGCTCATAGTCCATAGCTTCAATGCTGACCAAAATAGCAATCTGGCTTGTATGCAGATTGTGGAGGACAAGTTTACTTCTATCTACCCAGAGTATCACCGTCTTGATAAGGTTAAAGCGTTTTATCGGAAGTCATTCAATGTTGATTGTTATATCAACCCTGACAAGAAGTCGGTGATTGTCTTCGTTGACAATCTTGATGTTAAGAAAATGCATTACCTTCAGGTATCTATTCTTGCATTCATGCCGTGGTACCTGAATCAGGATGATGGTTTGACAGAAGATGAGCTTGCATTGATGCAATCCTTGCGAGAAACAAATTCGGCAAACTATGAGAAGTACATTGCAAAGCTTGCCGAGGGATATGATTTCAGAACAGCGCGGATTCGTCAGTTGCTGGGTGATTTTGAAACCAGATATGAGCGCATCGAATGCGATACTGTTCGCAATGAAATCCAATCTATTGACATGGAGATTCAGCGACTCAATGATTCTATTGGCGCGTATCTGTCGCGCCGCAATGACAAGTGCATCAGATTGTTGGGACTTGAGCAAAGAATTGCAGAGGGCGGTGGAGATTCTGAAATCATGGATTATTTCCTCTGCAACAACAGACTTGTCCTGTCTCATGTTAGCAATACGGATATGTATTTCTCGGTTAAAGACTACCTTGAATACTTTGACAGAGATATGGCTGAGCGAGCAATCAACAATAGAAGCAGTTATGTGTATCGACCGGATGGTGGCAACGGTCACAATGCGGCAGCTTCAGAGAAAATGCAGAAGCTGATGCAGGAGATTTTCGTAAGTGAAAATCCTCGGCTTAGAATCCGCTTTTGCGCAGCATATAGATTCGACCTGAATGGTAGTGTTTCTGCGCAGACTGGTGATTTTTCTGATTACACATTTGATGGTTATATGCCTAATACGCATATTGACCGTTATCATTGCATGGGCAATTACAGCAGGACTATCAATGAACTGCTGAGAAAACGAAATTATATCGGTGCACTTGAGCAGTGTATTGCGTCCTGTAAGAGTCTGAACTTCGGCGACAGTGCAGTTATGGGCGAGTTTATGAGAACCATGTGGTCAAATAACACGGTCAGTCGTTGTATTGAGTTGCCAGATGGTCGCGTTGTAAAGCCGAACGAAGCAATTAGATGGCTTGATGAGCAGGAGGCAAAGGATGAGCAGACGGAGGAGGCGCAAAATGAGCAGACCAATTAAGTTGACGCAGGAACTCATTGATGAGTGCCGTCAAGATTTTGAGAAGGCTTTGTCACTTACAAAGCTCTCGGATGGAAAGCTTTCTTTTACCAAAGCGTTCTCATGTGGTGACAGAAAGGCAGTAGTTTACTTCAGCGCAGAGGCGTGGGCAAAGATGACTATGCTTATCAAAGAGTTCGATAAAGAGGTCGCATGGCATGGTGTCGCACGTCGAACTGAAGATGAATCGCTTGACGAGTATGTCATCGATGACATCGTTGTCTATCCGCAGGAGGTAACCGGCGCAACGGTTGAGATGGACACCGAGAAATATGCTCTGTGGATTCAGGAAAACATCGAAGATGAGCGTTTCAACCACATCTATATGCAGGGACATTCCCATGTAAATATGGGTACGTCTCCATCCTCTGTTGACCTCAATCATCAAGAGGAAATCCTCGGGATGCTTGGCGATAATGACTTCTACATCTTTATGATTTGGAACAAGTCATTTGCAAGCACAAATAAAATCTATGACCTCAAGAAGAACGTGATGTTTGAGGATAAAGATATCACGGTCAAGATTATCGGTCAGAATGAAGGACTTGATGAGTTTATCAAAAACGCGAAGGATATGGTGAAGTCAAAGTCCTATGCGTATGGCGGTCAGAGCGGATACGGCGGTTACTACAATCAGGGATACAGGGGGGCTCCGGCTGGTGCTCCGTATAATCCACTTGCAGGTAAGTCCGACGACAAAAAGGACAGTAAGAAAGAAGAAAACAAGGATAAGTCATCTGGTAAAAAGAACGAGGGAGAGAAACCCAGAACCAGAATTGGAGCTGGTTGGCATGGACAGAATGCCTGCCAAGAATCAATGCATGGCTGGGAAGACGAAGATGACTACGACCCTTATGCATACTTAGGAGGTAAGTAATATGGCTATTGACCTGTCAAAGAGCTATGAATATTTTCAGCCCGAGAAGGTTGATTGTAGAATCCATATCGTCGGGTGTGGTTCTGTCGGCGCAACGGTTGCGGAGCTGCTGGTTCGCTTAGGACTCACGAACATCGCACTGTGGGATATGGACACAGTAAGTCCGCACAATCTGGCAAATCAGATTTTCCGTCAGCAGGACATTGGGCGCTCTAAGGTCGAGGCATTGGCGGATATTCTTTTCGACATCAATCCTGATGTTAAGGATGACCTGAAGCTTTACAAGGATGGGTGGAACGGGCAGCAGTTATCCGGCTATGTGTTCTTGTGCGTCGATAACATCGAGTTGAGGAAAAAGATTGTTGAGAAACATTTCGACAATCCGTATGTAAAGGCGATGTTTGATTTCAGAACTCTGCTGGAGGCTGGTCAGCACTATGCTGCTGATTGGTCTGACTACAAGATGAAGAAAGACCTCCTCAACTCCATGAATTTTACACACGATGAGGCGGCGGAAGAAACTCCAGTCTCAGCTTGTGGCATCACGCTTGGCGTTGTGACTACGGTCAGAGTGATTTGTGCTCTGGGTGTGAGCAACTTCGTCAAGTACATCAGGGGTAAGGGGCTGAATAAGCTGATTATTTGTGACGCATTCCAGCCGCTGTTGGATGCGTTTTAATTTTCAAAAAGAACGAAGGGAGGGGTAAGGTATGGACACGACCGTTGGTGCTCTCAAAGTAGGTGCACAACTCGTAATGGGCAAGTACGGTGTGGACAAAGACAACCCGTACCCGATTGTTTGGCTGAAAGGAAATCCAAACTGTGATTTTATCACAGAAAAAGCTATCGACTACCTGTGCTTCGATGCGGCGGAAGAGACTGGGCATTATAGGCGTGTTAATAATGCGAAGTATCCAGTGTCCAATCTGTTTTCGTTCTTGAACAGTGACCAGATGATGTGGTATCACGCAATGCACGATAATGATTCTTCGCCCGGTGCCTTTGTGAGGTATAGTTATGCTCGCTATGAAGACCATTACGGGTTTCTGTATTTCTTTGAAGACCACGAGATTGCTTCTTTGGTTAGGAAAGAGTATGTGGTCGGAGAGAACCGAGTGTCTTCGTTGATTCGCCTACCATCAATTGCAGACATTTTTAGCCTCCAAGATGGGCGGCGCTTTGACTTATTCAAAAGAAAAGGCATTCGTCCGAATCCGACAGCCGACTTGTTCGACCTGAAAGCTCGTTATGCAGGGCTTGATTCAGACCGTGGATTTATGAGCTTCTGGCTGTTAGACGATGTTGAGACCGAAAGAGCGGCGATTTCGAATCGTTCTGGTGTGTTAAACAGGCTGACAGCATCAAGCTGTTCCGGGGTAAGACCGGTGTGCACGTTGAGCCCTGACACGATTGTCGAACAACGAGAGGACGGCGTGTTTTTCATCAAGCCATTCACAACTCAAAATGTCTTTACGGACGAAGAACTGTTTGAATTATTAGGTATGGCGCAGCCTTAATGCGCCACAGACTGTAACGGATTTTCTCGTAAGAGAGCTTTACGCCAAAGGCTAAAGTAACAAATTGTCGGGAGGATGACCCCCGGAGGATGACGCGGCGAAACCCTGAAAGCAAACCGGCTGCCACGGGTCGGCAGCATCGCGCCACAAAACCAACCAAATGTCAAGCACTTTTCGCCAATTCTTCGATACATGGGCGAAATGTACTAACATCAGACTCATGCTTTCAGTCGCAATGAAATCAAAGAAAAAAATCTCGCATCTTGCAAGAGCTCGCACCACCTCCCACAGGGACGACGTAGTCTTCAGACTTAGGAATTCTGGGAAGCAGCAGACATATGTAGGTTACAGTTAGTTATTGGACAAGGAGGGGAAGAAATGGTCTATATCACTGTTAGGCAGTCACCGATTTATCATCAGATGACACTGGAAGAGTACCTGTTTCAAAGCTATCAGACACCTCCGGTTGTCAATGCCAATATTGCAAACACAAGAACATACGAGGTCGAAAATGTCAGTGAACATTTTTCCAGCAAGATTGGTGTTGAAGCTTTAATCGGAAAACTCGTGCGATTTAATAACGATACAGCAGAGCTTCGTGCAAAGGAACGGAGCGAGTTGTATGAGACCTTTTACATCCCAAAGAAATCTGGTGGTCTTCGTAGAATCGATGCGCCAAAGGCAGAGCTGATGGACGCCCTGAGAAGACTCAAAACGATTTTCGAGGATGATTTCCATGCACTCTATCATACTGCCGCGTTTGCTTATGTAAAGAAGCGGAGTACAGTCGATGCGGTTAAGCGTCACCAGAAGAACAGCAGCAAATGGTTCGCAAAGCTTGACCTGCACGACTTTTTTGGCAGCACAACATTGGATTATGCCATCTCAATGTTCTCGATGGTTTTTCCTTTTAGTGAGATTGTTAAAGAGCCACAGGGCGAGGCAGCATTGCGGACAGCTATGTCGTTAGCGTTCTTAAATGGCGGGCTACCGCAAGGTACCCCAATTTCACCGCTTATCACAAACGTAATGATGATTCCGGTTGATTTCAAACTGTCGAATACGCTCCGTAATTTTGAAAAACAGAGCTTCATTTATACCAGATATGCGGATGACTTCATCATTTCATCCAAGTATGATTTTGATGTTCGTTCTGTTGAAGAGCTGGTAGTAAGTACATTGAACAGCTTTGGTGCCCCGTTCACAATCAATGCAAGCAAGACTCGGTATGGTTCATCAGCGGGGCGCAACTGGAATCTTGGCGTTATGCTGAATAAGGACAACGAGATTACGGTCGGTCATAAAAAGAAAAAGCAGTTCCAGTCAATGCTGTACAATTACATCACAGATAAGAACAATGGTGTCGCTTGGGAACGGAATGATGTACAGGTAATGTATGGTCTGCATAGCTATTATCGTATGGTCGAAAAAGAGACCATCGACGCAATTGTAGCTTACATCAACAAGAAAATGAATGTGGATGTAATTCGCATGATGAAGGACGACCTGCGGTAACGTCTATAAATAACCCGCAATCCTGTAATGCATAATTGCGAAAGCAATGCTTATCGCCAAAGGCATAAGTAACAACTTGATAGGGAGGAAAACCTCCCCGGAGGCGCATTCACCTGCAGACTCAAGTCATCCTTCGAGGCTGCGAACCACACGGTGAGCAGCCCGAATCACTTGAATCCATTGTGCCACAATGGATTCAACGAGACGACCAAAAGATGTCGCACGCCAGTCACTGGGTGCCGGAGCTCCTCCTCGTAGGGAGCTACCTCCATGTAGATTACAGGATAATCAAATTATCATTTGCAGTGAATAACATTTCGTAAGGAATGTGCTTCACGCCAAAGGCTGAAGTATCACTTTGCTGGACAGCACAATTCCCCGCCCGCAGCCTGCTGCGAAGGCGCCTAAGCTCGCTGTACAGCTCATTAAAACTATTCTGGATGTCTTGTCATCTCCATCCGATGAGCGACCGTCGAACCCATTGTCTCCCAATGATTTCATCATCGCCGCTTGGGATTTGAACTCGCTTTCAGCTCATCTAAATCCCGTCGCTACAGGAGATAAACGAAGAGACCAGAACAGAATATACATATGGACTGCAGATGAGAAAGGAACTGAGCATGATTTATGTCACTGGAGATACACACGCAAACATTGATATTGCCAAGCTTAATACAACAAAGTTCCCACAACAAAAGGAATTGACGAAGAATGATTTCGTAATCATATGTGGCGATTTTGGACTCTGCTGGGACGGTTCGCATCGAGAGATGTGGTGGCAAGACTGGCTGACAGCGAAAAACTTCACGACACTTTGGATTGATGGCAACCATGAGAACTTTGATATGCTCTACCAGTTCCCGCTGATTGACAAATTTGGCGGAAAGGTGCGTGAAATCGCTCCTGACATCTATCATCTGGACAGAGGGCAGGTGCTCACGATTGATGGAAAGAAAATCTTCTGCATGGGCGGTGCTCGCTCTGTTGATAAAGAGTATCGCGTGGAACATATCTCATGGTGGAAAGAGGAAATGCCGTCCAGAGAAGAAATGGAACGAGCGATTGCAGCGCTCGAAGAAAATAATTGGCGAGTTGACTATGTAATTACACATTGTGCGCCAAGGAGTGTTCAGACTCTGCTCGCAAGCTGGTACGAGAACGACCCGATGGTCAGCTTTTTGGATAGGGTTTGTTCCGACCTCACATTCAAGCGGTGGTTCTTTGGACATTATCATGTGGACAAGCAGGTCAATGAGCAGTTTATTGCTCTGTATAATAAAGTAATCCCGATGGAGTGGTAAGCCTAACGGTAAGGCAGCGGTTTGCTAAACCGTGAGTAATCCGAAAGGATGTGCAGGTTCAAGTCCTGTCCACTCCGCCAAGGGGTGTGGTGCAATGGCTAACATAGCGGTCTCCAAAACCGTCAGATGGTGGTTCGAATCCATTCACCCCTGCCAGTTGTTGGGTAGCTCCCAACTGATGTGAGAGATTATCGGCTTACCTCACAAAGAATGAAAATGCTTGCTGAAAACTGCGCTTGTCTTGATGCGTCAAGACCGGTTTGACCTGACGGAATAGGGGCTACGACTTTTCGGAGCGTAGTTGCCGGTAGCGTGTGACAATCTAAGCGAGAAGCCGACCATGCGGTGTTGGTGTTCAACGGTTAGCACTCCGGTCTTCCAAACCGGTGGTGCCAGTTCGAGTCTGGTACGCCGCTCCAAGTAAGAAACCATTAAATTATGCGTTAAAGGAAATGCCTTTACGACACGTCAGAGCCTGCTCTGGAAGTCGGTTACAGGTTGGTTTGGCGGGACGCCGCTGCATGAGCCTGCAGATATAGGGGTATGGTGAAGCGGTAACACAGCGGACTTTGACTCCGTTATTCGTAGGTTCGAATCCTACTGCCCCTGCCAAAATCATCTTTGGTATTAGAGCTTGTTTTCTATCCCTGCAATCCCTTATGCCACGATGATTTATCCATGATTCTCCTTTCACGCTATCAAAACTGCCATCATAGTGAGTTTGTATTGGTGGTGTTAATGACATCGCCATAGTTTCAGGATGGCATCTATGCTGGAATAGCTCAACTGGTAGAGTAACGCTTTCGTACAGCGTGGGTTCTCGGTTCGACTCCGAGTTCCAGCTCCATCTGCTCTGTTGGTCATGCTTACGTTTGTACGGTTAGTTCATCACTCAACTGTTATCTCTGTAAGAGACACAGCCGGGTGCACACGGAGTCCTACGGGCGCAGGGCGCATTTATGCTGATGTAGCTCAGTTGGTAGAGCAGCACCGGAAGTGTGAGTCGCTGGTTCAAGTCCAGCCATCAGCAGCCTTTTAGCTAAAAGCTGACACCTCGGAAAGACGAGGGTGCACGCTGGTGTAGCGTAATTGGTAGCGCAAGTGATTTGTACTCACTGGGTTGCGGGTTCGAGCCCTGTCACCAGCTCCAACGGACTGACATATCCGTTTTCCTTTCTGCCCCGGCACGCACTACTAAGCATTGATGGCGATGCTTATGGTGAGGATGGTTCGAACCCATCAGTAGTGCGTGTATGTTCGGAAACAAAACCATTATATCTGGGTGTAGCACAGATGGTAGTGCGCTTGCTTTGGGAGCAAGATGTCGGGGGTTCGAGTCCTCTCACCCAGACCAATTTTATAGAGGAGGGTTGCCATGTATCTGTATCACGGTACTCCGGCAGATTTCGATGTACCAACCCTGAACAAGTGTAAGCCGCACCGAGATTTCGGATGCGGCTTTTATCTTGCCACAAATTATTTCGATGCCTTGCCGATGGCAGTCAAAAACTCTCGGGTGGGATATGTCCAAACATATCTGCTCACAGACTTGGATGGACTCTCTGTTCTGGAGTTTGATGAAAGGTCTGAGGATTGGCTTCGGTTCGTGGTTTCTTCAAGGCTCGGCACCGCTCCAAATGTCGATTTGGTAATCGGATATATGGCTGGCGGAGGAAGTAATTTGAAAAGTAAATTTACAAAGCTGAGAAATAGCAATGTGTCGATTGACGTGGCGGCTACAGCAATGCGAAAAGAGTTAACCAGTACGCAGCTTGGCGTACAATATGCGTTCCTGACAGAGAAAGCATTGTCCAAGCTCGTTAGGGTCTCAACTGAAATAGTGGAAATGGAGGATTAAAACATGACAAGGAATGAATTTATTGACAATATCACTGAGTGGTATGAACTGAAAGACTTTTGCAGCGACTTTGACTGCGATGTCTGTGAGGACATCTATGACGATGATGATTACGATGACATCGTCGAAGAAGATATCCGCGATGCTATCGCCGACTACGGTTGGAGGGACATCCGAGACTTCCTTGGCAACCTCCCCAGCGGGTACTATTACTACCGTCGTAACAGCGCCTTTGATTATGATGGTCTCGATGACGATGACTTCGAGGACTACAAAGAGGATGTCCTCGAATGGGGCGATGACTACGGCGCATGGGACGACGAGGAAGAGGAAGATGAAGAGTACGCCGATGCAGATGACGACTTCCTCGATTCTCTGGAAGAGGAACCCGACGAAGACGAAACCATTGAGGAAGAGGATTTCTCCATCGATGACCTCATTGGTATGTGCAGTGTAGTGTTTGTGGCTATCCAGAATGATGAAGTGGAAAAGCAGCAAGAAGAAGACGAGGCGTTCGCACAGCTCCTGAGCATGGATGGAAGACGAATTGTAACCTAAAACATAAGCGGATAACCGCTATGATACAGACCGCTTTGAAGATTGACTACATACATATGCCTCAGCAAAACGTGTAGTATCTTCTCGCTTGAAGCAGAAGAAAAGATTTGAGTTCTTCATTTTTAGCCTCGCATTTCCGAGGTTATAATTTTTATTCAGCGAATAAAAATAATAACCCGGAAATTGCTTGCTAAAAATGTCACTTTGTGCACATGGGGCTTCTACAATAATCACGCCCCATGCGGAAAGCGGTCGGCAAATTGAGAACGGAGGCGAGTCCAATGACAGACAAGAATAGGCGAAAACTTCAAGCGAAGAAAGCACGCAATTTCTGGACTTGTGCTCGCCCCGTTATTCAAATTGTTCCAAACAAACGAGCCTATAATCGTAAGCGTGAGAAAGATATTCGCTGTAAGTATAAGGAGGGCGAGCAAGAATGAGATATCAGAGTACCCCGGAAAAAGAATTTGATGGTGACATTATCATTACAGACCCCTGCTACATTATTCGCAATGAAAACGGGATAACTAAGAACGACTGGCATTATTGTGAGTACGGTGAATATATGGAGCGACTTGGGATTAAAAATTATTTGACCCATGACACCATCTATGGAGACTGGGGATGCACAGTTTTTGATTCTGACACAAAGAAGCCGTTGGGTCGGTTCTGTGCAGATGCCGGTCTTGTATCTGTATTTCTGCTGCATGAAGTTCTTGCCTATAACCCAAACTTCAATTATCACTTAGAGAGACCGTGGACAGCTACCATAATTCCAGACTTCAAAGGGACTATTCAAATCGAAGTTGTAAAAGAAACCGGTACCCACGAAAAGGACTCCGAGTATTGGAAAGCGGGAGAAACTTGGGAAGATTACCTCGTCCATGTTGTTGGACATGGTGTAAACAAGAAAACAGGCAAAGCGATAAACTTTATTAGCAAACAAACGTCGCTGTGAGATGGAGGGTGAAGAATGAAGGTTCTTGTTGTCGTTGATATGCAGAACGACTTTATTGATGGTGCGCTCGGGACACCAGAGGCACAGGCTATTGTGCCGAAGGTCGTCAAGAAAATCGAAGAGTTTGATGGGGAAGTTTTGTGGACACAAGACACCCATTCTGATGATTACCTCGAAACGCAAGAAGGAAGACTGTTGCCGGTAAAACACTGTATATCTGCAAGTAATGGCTGGCAGATTCATAGCTCAGTCAAAGCAGCAATTCAGAGCAAGCATCCAGCGGATGACCAGTTGAATGGTTTCGAGAAGAAAACGTTTGGTTCATTAGCACTTGCTGGTCGCCTATATCCAAAAGTTGCGTTTGGTGATGGCATAGAAGAAATTGTCCTTGTTGGTCTTTGTACCGATATCTGTGTTATCTCAAATGCCTTGCTGCTCAAGGCGTTTATGCCGGAAGTTAAGATTACAGTCGATGCTTCCTGCTGCGCTGGCGTGACACCAGAGAGTCACAAGACTGCACTGTCGGCAATGAAAATGTGCCAGATTAACATCGAGAACGAGGGGGTCACGGCATGATTCTTGTCAACGACAAGCAGGTCGAGTTTACAAAGTTCCCCGATGGTACAACCTCTTTCAGGTATAATCCGTTTGGCTCAATGACACGCATCTTCAATATCACATGGAAGTATGACGGCGATGAGGAGTGCATCCTTCTATGGTATCTGGTAAATCATATCCGCGACCATGACCGGGACGTTCGCCTCCGCTTGCTGCTCCCATACATTCCAAATGCCAGAATGGATAGAGTAAAAAATGCGGATGAAGTGTTTACGCTAAAATGGTTTGCGGAGTTTATCAACACGCTGGATTTTGACGACGTGTTAGTCGATGACCCTCACTCGAATGTATCAGCAGCATTGCTTGACAGAGTCAAGGTATATGACGCGCAGCCGCACATCCAGAAAGCTCTGGACAAGTTGGATGACAAAAATGTGTTGCTGTGCTATCCTGATGAGGGAGCAGCAAAACGATATTCATCGCAAGCTGGTAGAGAGTATGTGTTCTGCATCAAGCACAGAGACTGGCGCACCGGGAAAATTGAACGGCTGGAACTGACGAGCCCAGAAAAGGTTACCGATAGAAATGTGCTGATTGTCGATGATATTTGTTCTCGCGGTGGCACATTCACTTTTACCGCTAAGGCACTAAAAGAGGCTGGAGCAAATGAAGTGTATTTGTATGTGACTCATTGTGAAAACACGATTCACAGCGGAACGGTTCTCACGGATGGCTTAATCCGCCATGTGTTTACAACAGACAGTATCTATCGCGGAAACAGCGAAAAGATTTCGCTAATCTAATCTTAAAGGAGGCGGGCAAATGCTTGAGTTACAGGGTAAGTTTGGCACTGCAAAGGTGTTTACCGACGTGGTCGATAATGAGTCTATCTCTCAGGTTATCAATCTTTTGAATCAACCGTACATCGAGGGAAGCAAAGTCCGTATGATGCCAGACATTCATGCTGGGGCTGGTTGTACAATCGGAACCACGATGACCATCAAGGATAAGATTTGCCCGAACCTTGTCGGCGTTGACATTGGATGCGGCATGGAAACTATCCGTATCAAAGAAACGCATATCGAACCGCAGAAGCTGGACAAAGTTATTCGTGCAGGAGTTCCGTCCGGTTTCGAGATTCGCACAGAAGCTCATAGATATGCAAGTAGCATCGACCTATCGGAACTGTACTGTGCAAAGATGGTCAATGTAGACCGCGCATACAAAAGCATCGGTACGCTTGGTGGCGGGAACCATTTTATCGAAGCCAACAAAGATGACGATGGGCATATCTACATCGTGGTTCATTCCGGTAGCAGACACCTTGGTCTGGAGATTGCTAACTTCTATCAGGAAGCTGCGTTCAAGGCGTTAACCTCGTATTCCAAGGAAGAAATCGAGGAGGTCGTCAACGAGTTAAAAGCGGCTGGAAGACAGAAAGAAATCCAGACTGTTCTCAAAGGCATGAAGGCAAAGAAGCCGGGAGTCCCAAAGCAGCTTGCATACGTTGAGGGAGAATTGTTTGAGCAGTATATCCATGACATGAAAATTGCTCAACGTTTTGCTGAACTTAACCGCCAAGCAATGATGGACACCATTGTTAAGGGTATGGGCTTCCATGTCGAAGAGCAGTTTACGACTATTCACAACTACATCGATGTAGAGAATATGATTCTTCGCAAGGGTTCGGTCTCTGCACGAGCTGGTGAGCGGCTACTGATTCCTATCAACATGAGAGACGGTAGTTTGCTGTGTACCGGCAAAGGAAATGAAGACTGGAACTTCTCTGCCCCGCATGGGGCTGGGCGTTTGATGAGCCGCAGCGCGGCGAAAGAGACATTCACAGTTTCTGAGTTCAAGAAGCAGATGGAAGGTATCTACACCACATCTGTTGGAAGAAGCACGCTCGATGAATGCCCGATGGCATACAAAGGTATGGATGATATCGTAAACAATGTCGAACCAACAGTGACCATTGATGCCATCATCAAGCCGATTTATAACTTTAAGGCGGGTGAAGAGGAATGATGGCAGTCCTTTTGGTACTCCTGTACCTCTGCATTGGTGCGATTGTGACATTCACACTTTGCCGTTTGTACACTATCGTAGAACCATATGACAAATATAACGGCTTCGAATACGGGTATATCGCGGTAGGTGTTTTCTGGATTGTTGCAGCACCGTTCGCGTTTGCTGTGTTTTTTGCGAAATATGGTGAAAAACTAAAGAAAAGAGGAAAAGCTGAATGATTACATACAATCCACTCCTGTGTCTGGACTTCTATAAGACTTGTCACGCTGAACAGTATCCGAAGGGATTGACCAAGATGGTCTCCTACTACACGCCGCGCATGAGTCGCCTTAGTGATACCGATAAGGTTACACTGTTTGGGCTTCAGGCATTCATTCAGGAATATCTCATTGAGGCATTCAACGACCACTTCTTTAATGTCCCGTTTGATAGTGTACTCAAGGAGTACACCAGAGTTCTTGGGGCAACAATTAGAACGAAAGGCGTTGGAGAGAAACGGCTTCGTGAATTGCATGACCTCGGCTATCTTCCGTTACAGATTCGGGCTGTTCCCGAAGGAACGAGAACCAATATCAAAGTCCCACAAATTGAAATCTCAAATACACACCCTAACTTCGTATGGCTGGTCAACACCATCGAGACGATGCTCTCTTGCACAATGTGGCATACGCAAGTCTCCGCTGAGGTTGGGTACAGATATCGTAAAATCGTCAATGAGTATGCAGAACGCACTTGCGATGACAGTGTGGTTCGTGCGAGACTCCTTGGCGATTTTTCTATGCGCGGGCAAGAGAGCGTTGAAAGTGCAACAAAGAGCGCAGCGGCTTTCTGCCTGAGCTTCTTGAATACGGCGACAGTACCTGCAATTCTGTGGCTTGAGCATAATTACAACTGCGATTGCAGCAAGGAGCCTGTCGCATATGGTGCGCTCTCAACAGAACACAGCGTAATGTGTTCCAACTTTGCTGTTGACGGTGATGAGGTAACACAGATTCGGCGACTTCTTTGTGAGGTGTATCCGCATCAAAGTTTCTCAATGGTTAGCGACAGCTATGACTATTGGAATCTTGTTGAGAAAGTCCTCCCTCAGCTCAAAGATGACATCCTAAATCACGATGGCTTTATCTCAATTCGCGGCGACAGCGGTGACCCTGTTGGTGTAATCACTGAGACCGTATATCGTCTGTGGGGCATCTTTGGCGGCACAGTAAATAGCAAGGGGTACAAGGTGCTGAATCCGCACGTCAAGGCAATTTACGGAGACAGCATCACTCCGCAGCGTTGTGAGCAAATCTATTCTCTTCTGGAGAAAAACGGCTTTGCAATCAACAATGTTTCGCTCGGTGTCGGTTCATTCTCAATGGAGTGCTTAGAGACAATCGAGAGCGATGGAAGCAAACAGTACAATCCGTACACAAGGGATACATTCGGCATTGCAGTTAAAGCGACATATGCAGAAGATGCCGACGGCAAACCGATTATGATTTTCAAGAACCCCAAGACAGACACAGGACATTTTAAGAAGTCTCAGCGTGGTTGCTGCCGCGTAGTCAAAACTGGTGACGGCTACGATTACGTTGACGGTCTTACTTGGGCTGAAGCACAGGACAGCAATGAGCTGCGCACCGTGTTTAGAGATGGAAAGTTTGAAAAGCAGTTCACGCTGGATGAGGTTCGTAAGAATCTTCACGGAGGAACGTTCTGATGCCGGTACAAATTATTGATGGAGATTTGTTTCAGACCCACGCCAAATATATTTGCCATCAGGTTAACTGTCAGGCGAGAATGGGTAGTGGTGTGGCGAAACAGGTTCGAGCCAAGTATCCAGAAGTCTATAACGCCTATGTTGGCTTCTGCAATGAAGAGCGCAATGCGTTCGGTCAGACGCAGTTCGTTCAAGCTAACGACGGTAAAGTCGTTGTCAATATGTTTGCGCAGAGCAACTACGGATATGATGGGAAACTGTACACAGATTACACCGCATTTCAGAGCTGCTTAAAACGGATTAAGTTGACCGTACCTGCAGGAGAAACAATTGCCATGCCGTTTAAGATTGGATGCGGTCTTGGCGGTGGGGACTGGAATGTGATTTTGGGCCTTATCCAAAAGGAACTGTCCGATAAGTACACAGTAGAGTTGTGGAGAAAAGAGGTATAGTATGCTGGCAAATCCGAAAAGAACAAAAGATGAAATCGTGCAGTGGATTCGAGAATATTTCGCTGCAAACGGCAACGACTGCTGTGCTGTTATCGGCATTTCCGGCGGCAAAGATAGCAGCGTGGTCGCAGCACTTTGTGTTGAAGCCCTTGGCGCAGAGCGGGTTATCGGTGTGCTGATGCCGAATGGTCGGCAGAAAGATATCGCAGACTCCAAGCTGCTGGTCGATACGCTTGGCATTGCAAGTATTATAGTTGACATTGGCGGCGCATACAGCAAGATGGTTGATGTAGTCGGCAGAGCAATGCCATCTGGAGTAAGCAATCAGGCAGCGGTCAATCTCCCTCCAAGGCTGCGTATGGCGACGCTCTATATGGTCGCGCAGTCTTTGGCTCGCGGAGGTCGGGTGGCAAACACCTGCAATCGCTCTGAAGATTATGTTGGATACTCCACAAAATTCGGTGACAGCGCTGGTGACTTCAGCCCACTCGCAAATATCATGGTGCATGAGGTTCGTCAGATTGGCTACGAACTCCCCATTCCTCGTGAGCTGGTGGACAAGACTCCATCGGACGGTCTTTGCGGTAAGACAGACGAAGACAATCTGGGCTTTACCTATATGCAGCTCGACAACTACATCATACACGGTAGTAGTGGGGATGAAGACATCGACAAAGTAATTGCAAAGAAGCATACGCAGAACCTGCACAAGCTCAATCCGATGCCAGCCTACGGCTCACAGCCGTAAGGTGATTGTATGGAAGAAATAGCAATCGTCCGCTGTTTGCAGAACGCAAGCGGCGCGATTAGTAAAATGCGGGTCTTGCAAGCCTTCAAAGATGTTGAGAATTTTCGTAAGATTTTGTACTACGCTTTGAATCCAATGCTAACGTACAAGATTTCGGAACAAACACTGCGAACGCCTGTCGAGTATGACCCAGCAATTACAATCACAATGACCGACATCTTCGAAATTTGTGAGCTGCTGGCAAAGCGAAAAGCATTGGACGCAGCAACTGTATATCAAGTGCGGGTCTTCGTACAGTGTTTAACTGACCCGGAGTCATCCGAGTTTTACATTGAACTTCTGTCAAAGACACTTCGGTTGGGTGTCACAGCGAAAACTGTGAACAAGGTTATCCCCGGACTGATTCCCGAATGGGAGGTTCAGCAGGCATATCCAATCGACAAATACCCAGTCAAGGACGGCACAGAGTTTTGGCTCACTCAAAAACTGAATGGTGTCAGAGCAACATACTACAAAGGGCAACTGTTCGCAAGAAGCGGAGTTCCCTACGAAGGGCTCGGGCACATTCTGGACGCGCTCAAAATCGACGATAACGATAGCTATGTTTTTGACGGTGAACTTACCTTGCGCGATAAAGGAGCGCTGTCTGATAATGAGGCATTCCGCAAGGCAACGGGCATTATCAACTCAGAAGACACTGATAAAACGGCAGTTTGCTACACCATTTTTGATGTGCTTACGACAGAAGAATTCGATGCTGGTGTAAGCGAGGGCGGCTATGGGTATCGCCGGTCTTTCTTAGACCAGCTTCATCGCTTCATTCCGCAAGATGGTCGAGTTAACATCCTCCCTGTTTTATATCACGGTAAAGACCAGACAAAAATCGATGAGCTATTAGAGCAAATGGTTCGGGAGGACAAAGAGGGCTTAATGGTCAACTTTGATGTTCCATATAAGCGAAAGCGTCACAACGGAATTCTCAAAGTCAAACGCTTCTACACTATGGATTTGCATATCTTGCGCTGTGAAGAAGGAAGCGGCAGGCTTGCAGGAACGCTGGGCGCATTTGTGCTGGACTATAAAGGCAACGAAGTAAATGTTGGGTCTGGCTTTTCCGATGAGCAGCGTACAGCTTTTTGGGCGGCTAAAGATGAAATGCCCGGACGGTTGTGCGAGGTAAAATACAAGGAAATATCGTATGACAAAAACACCGGTGCTGAGAGCTTACAGTTCCCGGTGTTTATTTCTATCCGAACAGACAAAGACGAGGTCAGCTACGGCTGAGGAAGGAGGCTTGCGTGGGTAAAGTAAAGGCGGTACCACAGTTTTCAGAATCTATCAGTAGCTTCTGTAAGCTGATGGAAAATGCGCAAAGGGACTATGCGTGGAACTATGATGAGGTGAACCGCATGGATAGGCTCACGCAGGACTACCTTCACAAACTGGAGCTTGACGGTCTTGATTACAAAGAGCGAGCCAAGGTTGCTACACAGCTTGCAAAGTGTCGCCAAGCACGGCGCGAGTGCAAGGATACGGTAGAAATTCTTGAGCCGCTCGTTCAGTTTCTTGAAAGCGACAAAGGCAAAAACCTTTTGAACCTTGTGCGTGAAGCGCTGGGTAAGACCAGAAAGGTCGAAGAGCGTATGGAAACCCGCACATACATACCAAGAGTCTTAGAGCAGGAGGCAACAACATGAACATCGTGTTCTGGCTCATCGTAGTCATTGTGCTTGTGCTTATCTGGTTCTGTTTGAGTTTCGCCTTTAAGGGCGTCGGCGGAGTTGGAATGCGATTGTACAATGATGCGAAGAAAGAAATCTCCGAGGAAACGGAGAAAAAAACTGACGAAGAAAAGGAAGTAAAAGAATGAAGAAGGGTAAACTTGGCGCAATCTTGCTGGCACTTGTGCTGATTATCGGCTTGGTTTGCTGCGTTGTGTGTCTGGAGAAGATTCCCGCAGGTTACGTCGGCGTTGTGTATAACATGAACGGCGGCGTTGATGGCGAGGTCTTGGAACAGGGCTGGCATCTGGTTGCTCCGACCAAAAAGGTGACCAAGTATTCTATCGGTATTGAGCAGTCATATCTGACGGCTGAGGATAAGGGCGACTCACCCAAGGATGAGAGTTTCAACATCCCTACCTCTGATGGTAAGACTGTCCGAGTGAATATTGAGTTCTCATATCGTTTTGATGAGGCACGAGTCTCCGAAACCTTTGCAATGTTCAAAGGAAAATCTGGCGAGGCAATCAAGGATTCGTTTATTAAGCCCAAGGTTGTGGCGTGGACGCAGGAAGTTTCCGCAAACTACCCTGTCACCGACATCTTTGGCGACAAGCGTACTGAAATCAATGCCGAGTTGGATACCTATTTGCGCGAGAAGTTCGACCAGTATGGCATCATTATTGACACTGTAAACTTTACGGATATCTCAGTTGACGATGAAACGGCTGCGGCTATCCAGAAGAAAGTCACTGCTCAGCAGGAGCTTGAGTTGGCGAATATTGAAAAGCAAACCGCCAAGGTTCAGGCTGAGAAAGACAGAGAGGTCGCACGGATTAACGCAGAGAAAGCAGTTATTGAAGCAGAAGCAAAAGCAGAGACATTGCGTATTGCTGCGGAGGCAGAAGCTGACGCAAACCGCAAGATTGCGGCTTCACTTACCAATGAGTTGATTGAAAAAATCAAGTATGAGCAGTGGAACGGCGAGCTGCCTACGGTGACTGGCTCAACGCCCATCATTAGTCTCGAACCGTGATGGAAAAATGGTGGGACAATGCAAAAGATTGGGTTAAAGTTCTAATTTGCATTGTTGTCTCCATCGTCTCGATTGCGCTAATCATTCTTACGATGATTATGCCAATTGTTTGGAGCATCAAGCTGCATAACCCAGCCTTTCTGCTTTTGTGGTGCATCCCCGCTGGTGTCTTTGTCGGCGTATGGGCTTACCAAGAGTTTTTTGATTTCTAAATAAGGAGGAGATTATTTGACAGCCGTATATCTGGTCATTTTATTTTTCGCTAAGGTGCTGGACAACACGCTTGGTACAGCCAAGACAATCTTGGTACAGAGAAATCGTTGTGTCCTTGCCGGAGTCGCTCTCGGCTTGTCAAATTTTATCTACCTTAGCATCACAAAAGATATCGTAACAAGTGACAGCAGCCTCGCCCTTGCAACTGTTTCCATTGCAAGCGGTGTTGGCTGCTGTTTAGCTGTCGCATTAAGCAACAGGTTTTCAAAAGACAAGACCTATGTGAACGTCATTATGTCGGATAATTTGGAGGCGATGCAAAAGTTTCGAGATTTTCTGGCAACACATCACATCACGAATGTCGCTGCAGACAGCTATACCTTGGACTGGAGTAAAAAGTCCATCACCATCACTGCCTATGCAGAGACAAAAGCACAGAGCAAACTGATTGATGATTACATCGCAAATAGCTCATTGAAGTTCAAAAGAGTTATCAGCAGAAGCTAAAAACGATGGTTTTAATAATTCAAAGGAGGGTGTCCTATGCGACATTTGGCAACAATCCGTGAGATTGCATCTCTTCGCCCGATTGCAGGAGCTGACCGCATTGAAGTTGCGCAGGTCGATGGTTGGGAATGTGTGGTTCAGAAAGGCGAGTTCCATACAGGAGAGCATATCGTTTACATTGAGGTCGATTCTATCGTCCCAGAGCGCCCAGAGTTCGAGTTCTTGAGAGACAGAAAGTTCAGAGTCCGCACCATTAAGCTGCGTGGTCAGGTCAGTCAGGGTTTGGTTCTCCCACTGTCAATCCTTCCGAATGGCGCTCCCGCCGATTTGGGTGCCGATGTGACCGATGTTTTGGGCATTAAGAAGTATGACCCAGAAGCGCAGCAAGAAGCACAGCTCTTAACAAAGCAACCTCAGAAACCACAAAGTGCAATCGCTCGTTTCTTGATGCGGTTTAAGTGGTATCGTAAGTTGTTTATGAAACCCAAACGCAAGGGTGGATTTCCTGATTGGATTGTCAAGACGGATGAAACCCGCATTCAAAACCTTACGACGCTCTTTGAGATGGAGCGTAACAAGGGGACGAAGTTCTCTGTCACAGAGAAAGTTGATGGGCAGTCAGCGACGTATTACCTGCGCAAAGTCTCCAAACGTAAGTATGAGTTTGGTGTTTGCAGCCGTAATATCTATCTCGGAACACCGGATAACAGTTCTTACTGGACGATTGCTAAGAAGTACAATATCGAAAACGTACTACGGCAGCTTATCGGTGATTATGAAACCATCGTTTTACAAGGTGAGATTTGCGGCAACCAGATTCAGGGCAACAAGTACCACATTAGTGGGTACGACTTGTTTGCCTTTAACCTGATTTATCCAGACCACAAGTGTGGCACGGCAGAAATCAAGAAACTGCTTGAGCCGTATGGAATTAAGACTGTTCCGATTGTTGAGGAGGACAAAACCCTGCCCGAAACTATCGCTGAGCTGGTCGAGTATTCCAAGGGAAAATCAGTGGTTCGTAAGGAACAAAAACGAGAAGGTGTAGTTATGCGCAATGTCCGAAGCAACATCAGCTTCAAGGTTATCAACCCTGACTTCCTTCTCGCAGAAAAGGACTGATTTTTAATGCCAAGAGCAGTAGAAGATTTGACAGGAATGGAGTTTGGTAATGGCATGGTAAAGGTTATTTCTCGTGCTGATAACGGAAATACCAGACACGCCAAGTGGCTATGCCAATGCGAGTGCGGAAAAATATTTGTTGAATATGCGCTCAACTTAAAGGCTGGACGAAGAAATTCTTGTGGTTGTTTGAGCAAGCGAAAACCAACAGACTCTATTAGTTTACACAGACTAAATCGCAGTGGAGACGACCCGTGGCATAATTTGGCAAATGCCATTGTTGCAGTCGCAGCAGATGATTATCGTTCGGCACTTCGTAATGAAGACGAGGGGTTGTTAAAAAGTCTGGAGCTGTTCTTCCATTCTGAATGGTACAGGATTTTGACAGACGTAGACGCAGACAGGCTTCTCGGAATGTTACGAAGAGAACGGAGCGGCTCATTACAAGCCGCTTACATATAAACAGAGCCGAGTTATTCGGCTCTTTTCTTTGAGCAATCCAGCCTATGATTGCTTGAAGAAAAGAATCGAAAGGAGTGACACAAATGCTCAGAGTTCACAGAGATTTCAAGGGGTTGTTGAAAGATGTGCAGGACGAATATGATTTCCTCGCTGAACTGAATAAGAGCCTGCAAAAGAAGGTCGCCGAATGGAACAAGGATGAAGAGATTCAAAGGGCAGTGGAGATGACTGAGTATTGTCGCACCCATTCCTTATGTCAGATGTCAGATAACGAGAAGAAAGCAGAAAGAGCGTTCAGAGACAGTCACTACAAGTCATGTAAGAATGGCAGCAAGTATTTGTACGAGTTGACCGGAACAGGCATTGGAACGGCGATTACAATTAAGTGTCCTGTCTGCGGCGAAGAAAAAGACATTACTGACTACGATTGCTGGTGAGGTGGTGGACATGATTTTTCGTGTAATTCTGTTTGCGCTGGCAACAGCAGCAGTCATTGGCGGTCTTGCATATTGGTTGAAGTGTCTTTGCCTGTGCGACTATGAAAATGCTTGTGACTATTCGCAGTGCGATAGTTGTCCGTTCCCTTGTGAGAGGCATAATTGTGGGTAAGGCGAAAAGAAAACCAAGACCATCAATGCCAGACTGGTTTTGGTGGGGGCAAGACGGGTGCTGGTTCTGCAAACAAAGAAATAACTGCAATCAGTGTAAGGCGAACCGTGAATATGTAAAAGAGTTCGGAGAGAAGAAGCAAAAAGGAAGACACGCCAGCGCAAAGCGAGGAGCGCGGACGAAACTGCAATTGATGGAGGATGATTATGGATTTGTGGAAGGGATATGAGCTAAGCAGGACATATGTCCCAGCGGCTTATTACACGATTACATCGATTAAGAGCAAAAACGGCAGAGCAAATCCATTGCATGACGAGGTGCTCGGTCGAAAGGCATACGTTGTTTACTTGGAGGTCGGAGAGCGTGGCTTTATCAAGTATTTGCCCGATTATGACGACCGGTATCATTGCCTACATACATCTACTGTTTTGGATTTTACTCCGTGGGAAAACGGTGAAGACACAATTACCATCCAAACAGCAAATACGGAGTACATCTTGACGAAGCAGTAAGACTTTTCAGCAGGAGGTCAATCATGCTTGAGTTCTGTGGAAGAAAGTTCACTTGCGATGAATGTCCAATTTGTGAAGGCATTGAGCATAGGCTCAGGGCTGCACGAGAAGGTGGCTACGAACCGCAGCTTGAATACTGCGGTTGCGATAAAGTCCAGACTGAGTTTTTTATCAGTGGTTATTGCAGTGATGCTTTTGAGGCGGACAAGCCGCAGCGCAAACTGTGTGAACCGAGGAAAACTGGGAGAGCGTATCGGCGCAAGATGCGCAAGCAGAAGAAAGAAAAGCTGCTGCGTATTATGACCTATGGATATAAGTCAGGTATCGGCTATACGGATTGGGGTTGGAAAGACGGCGTTTATCAGCCGGTCGGAAGTTACATCCAGTATCCCAAGAACTCAAACAGGCAGACGTTTTGGAAGACATATTCCAACAGGAAAATCAGACGCTATAAGGGCAACATTCGTAAGGGAAATTCGTACCGGAGACATTTCGATTATGCGTGGGAGGTTGACTGACAATATGGGAGTAAGTATCGGCGAGTTTAGAGGTGAGTATTATTTTCTGAGTAACTTCTACTCGGCACCAGTTACCTATAACGGAATGCGTTTTGAGAATAACGAGGCAGCATTTCAAGCGGCTAAATGCCCAGAGCGCATGGCTGAGTTTTGCCGTCTGAATCCGTCAGCGGCAAAGAAGCTTGGGCGTAGGGTTAAACTCCGTGGTGACTGGGAAACGGTAAAAGATGCCGTTATGTATGAGATTTGCAAGGCAAAGTTTTCACAGAATCCTGATTTGGCAGACAAGCTTGTTGCGACCAAGGATGCCGAACTCATTGAAGGCAATACTTGGGGCGACCGCATTTGGGGCGTCTGCGATGGCGTTGGAGAAAATCGTCTTGGTAAAATTCTTATGCGAGTCAGAGCAGAAATGTGATGTGAGCTATGAAGAGAGCTAACACTTATAAAGGGAAACTTGGCTGGCAGTCCGAGTTCAGCCACAGATATGCTTGCTGGGCGAACAACCACAATGGGTGGGCAAAAGCTAAAAAGTCCAATAAGCGGCTGGCTAAACGCAGATTAAAGGATGAGCTACGAAAAGAACTTGTTTATAGTATATCGGATAAATAAGTTGGAGAATAAGAGGAGGGGGTTCTGATGAAGAGCGGCGATAATCGTATTGCTATTGAGCTACCTAAAGGGTTGAAGTTGGTTGCAGAACAGAATGTTAACCCGGAATATCAGAATGAAATCTATGTTGGTATTGAGACTTCGGACGGAATTTGGCATCAGGATTTGGTAGTCATCAGGAACGCATACTTCATTGATGATAATCTCGTTGTCAATTGGAACCCGGATAAGTTTGAGATTCTCGTCTATGCAAACAAGGACGGTGAGGATTATACCAACAAATTCTCGGTTGAACTTCGTGACGATGGGGAGCAGCTTTCTTTGCCTCTGCCAAATCGATATCAAGACAAAAAACGGTGGTAGGATGGTGATTGTATGAGGTGTAGAAACATTCGGATTCATGTGGAAATCCCAGTTGATGGTGCATTTACCTCCGGCTCAACATTCTGCGACGGTAATGGTGCCGTCTACTCCGTTGATGCCGTTCGGAAATCCTGTGAAAATATCGGAAACCTACCCATCATTCAATACGATGAACACGGAGTGGAAAAGGTCGTTGGTATTGCGCAGTCAATCAGATGGAATCCGCATGGTTTTATTGAGGTGGACGGACTACTGTTATTTGGCGGGACAAATGAAACTGTCGAGTTTGGGAAAGATGATTGCGTCGTTTCAATGGAGCTTAGTGCGGTAGGAATCGGGTAACAGTATGGAGGGAAAATTTTATGAAAAGAGAAGATTTCGTCTTTGACCATATGGATGATGAGTATGAAGACTATTGGTTCAAAGTAGTTGGCGATACAAAAGATGAGCTTACAAAGAAGTACATGGAAATGTGTATGGTTTCGGTGACCGAGGTCGTCTATTCCAATAAGGAGCAGGTTCTTGGCGTTAAGCGCCTCTTCCCGTTCAACTACGATGTCATTATGCCAGACGACACAGAGCTAAAAGATATGCTGGAATCGCTGGTAAACGAGGTAAACGGCTGACATGAAGAAACTGAAGCTCAACTATACCTGCACAGACCCAGATTGCGCCCAGTATATGGCAAAGGTGACGGATACAAGATACAGCTACATCGAGTACAGAGAATGGTTTGGGAATTATATTGTGTGTCACGCTGTTGTTGACCTACAGGACTATACTCTGGACGAAATTTGCACATACTGCTCCTCATACTATGCTTCTCTGGAACAGATGGTTGCTGACTACGGTTTTCGTGGAGCGTTGCAGATTATGGCAGAATGTATTTTTGAGCAGCTTGGTTTCGACGACATGGAGTTTACTGCAGAACAAAAAAGTGAAGGCGCCGCAATCAAGTTCATTCACGAATGGATGGAGGGCTGACTTGATATGGCGTTATATAAGATAGGAGTTACAGAAGCAGGCGACGCAGGAGTTGACTTGTCTTGGGAGGAGAAATTAGACGATGTCGATGCCGCTGTGCTTATTACGAAGTGTGTGTCACCGGATTTCTTTGACGCTACTTTGAGACATAAGGATAAGCTCATTATTCACACTACAGTTACCGGATATGGGCACTCTATTTTGGAGCCAAATGTGCCAACTCTATATGAGGAGTTTACAGCAATTATGGAATTGGTCAAAGCTGGATTCCCTATGAGCAGAATTGTTGTTCGTGTTGACCCTATTATTCCAACCGAAAAGGGACTCTCCGTTGCGTACCACACACTGATTTCCTTTATGGAAATGGGGTTTCAGCGCTACAGAGTGAGCGTCATCGATATGTATCCGCACGCAAGAAGCCGGTTCAAAAAGGCTGGATTGCCGCTTCCCTATGGCGATAGCGGTTTCGCTCCGTCTCAAGCACAGCTTTCAAAAGTGGACGATATGCTGCGGCAAGCAAAGCAGTTCTGGGAAGGGCTGGATAACGGCAAAGTTCTCCGAATTGAGTCCTGTGCAGAACCCGGTCTTACGGAGCCGATTGCCTGTGGCTGCATTTCAGACTACGACCTCAATCTGCTCGGATTTTCTGAGGATGCAGAATCAAACGGGGCTGGCTATCAACGAAAGGGCTGTATGTGTTATGCGGGGAAAACTGAACTGCTGAAACATAAGACGAGATGCCCCCACGGGTGTCTTTACTGCTACTGGAAAGATATAAGAGGCTGATTTTATGACAGTCAAAGAATACAACCGTGACTTCCTCCCGCGTATCCAAAGAGCCAGAGAGTTTGTTTCGCTTTTTGAAAGTGCGATTAACCACATGGATGACGCGCGGGTTGATAAAGAAGAAGTACGAAAACAATTTCGAATACGGAGTTGGTCTGAAGAAACGAAGCAGACTATTTTGATAGCCCTTGCTCATTATAAGAAATATGAGGGGCTGGACAAAATTGAATCTATGGAAATCATTCACTGTCCAACGTGCGGGCACCATATAAACATACAATCCAATGGAACTACGGGGTACTGCCCGATATGCGACGAGGAGGTCTCAACATGAGGAAGTGCGATTTTTGCAAAAATGAATTAACTTGTTCTGGTGTTAATCGCAGCGAGTGTATCGTAAGAGACTATTTCAGATTCGAAATAGAACGGACTCCAGCCGACGAGGAAACCACAATAACCCGTCTTCTGGTTGGGGCTGGTGGAGTGTTCAATCCGAGAGCTGTTGCGAAACACCTTGTTGCGCACGATGTCGTAATGAAAGGTTAATTCGATGACTAATTTCGAGGAAATCAAAAGGAAAATAGCCACTATGAATACCGATGAGCTGATAGAGTTTTGCGGCGGGGATACTTGCGAGAATGTGCTTTGCTCTTTTGTGAGCGATGGCGATTGTTGCGGGAACAATTGCAAGGTCAGCTATGATTGTGGAGACTGCATTAAAAAGTTCTTGCAAAGAGAGACGAGGGTAGTCAGATGAAATGTCCATATTGTGAATCTGGGACAAATGATTTTGTTCCAATGAACCAGACCGCTGAATATAGCGGCATTGAGATGTCCGTAAACAGACAAGGGATGTTGAGAGTAAGAGTGCTTGACGATGACGGTGGTTTTACAACCCAAGACATTGTCGAGATACGCAGTTGTCCGCTGTGCGGAAAGAGATTTGTGAAAGGTTGATTTGCATGAGCGGCATTATCCACTGCCCAAGATGCGGGTATCATGTGAATATACAGTTTGGCGAAACTGCAGGGTATTGCCCCTTATGCGACAAGGAGGTTCCAGCTATGGAGAAAAGAACGATTTGGGTGAAACCGTCCACGTTTGCTCCAGAGTTTGAGATGATTATTCCCGTCCCGACAGACCGAGACGATGAGGAGTATATCGACGAACTGCTGGACGGAATTTTGAACGATGAATTCCGTTACAATATCGAGTGGGATTTTGTGGATGGATTAAGCTGAACATAGAACATATGTGGTGGCGGAATAGGTAGACGCCGAGCGGGTGGGAGAGACAGTGCTGCAGACCTGATAAACCCGTCAAACCAATTTTCTTTCCATGCGAGGTGCAAATCCTCGCCCACATTTAAGATGACCGATTGGAGGTGTGGCTGTGACTGAGCGCAACGAGCACAAGAACGAAAAATACCAAGATGGTGACATCTATTTGAATCCATGCTTCGGTGACCTGTGGGTTGTGGATGGCACATCGTTCATTAAAATCAATAACGGATATGCGATTGACTTGGACGAGCCGGAAGGCTTCATTAAAGTTGGACATATCGATGGGGTAATTAACAGGAGAAGAACCAATGACAGTCAGGGATGTCCTTCCAAATCATCCAGTTGAAATTATGGTTAGAACCAACTATCCAGAAAGCCTTTTGCCGTATCTAAGCAGCGAGAGAATTGAACAGGGATTGTTGGTTGGTTATTGTTCTTGGGATGGTGATAAGCTCATTCCTGCTGATGGCGATTACTATTCTGTGGATGAGGTTATTTCAAAATACGAGTACGAAGAGAATGGCAGTTTGACATACTGGACTGTCTCCGAATGGATGTAGGCAACGACCGCTTTGTAGATTTGCTGTTATACATATTTCTCTCAGCAGCTTTTCGCCAAAGGCAAAAGCAAGAATTCGGCACTATGCTCGTAAACCAGAAGCCCGCTACGCGGGCGGTTTTTCTTTTACTCACTCGCATTGCAAGCAACGCTCGTGAGTTCTGGTTTACGACCAATGCCCATGCACATCGGTTGAGGGGTTTAGAGAAACGACCGATGCGGAAAGCGGTTACAAACAATGTTGTGGGAGGTGGTGAAGAATGAGTGATGCAGAACACTTGATTGAGAATGCCATTTGTGATTACGAAGAGAACGGGTCTTTCGACAGGTTCTTGGCGTGTAGTGTGAATAAGACAATGGCAGACGCTATTGGAATTAGGTTGGAGATAGTTACCGAGATGGCATACCATGTTTTACACGCCTTCAAGCCGGATTGGACAGAACATAATGCGGATTGAACTTCTCGATACATACGGTATCCTGCGAATCAAGACGACCGAATTCCTTTTTGATTTGGAAGACCTCCCCCTTATCAAGGGGCGCGACAGTTGGTACTGTGACAAGGACGGTTATCTTGTCAGCAGCTACTTTTATAATGGCGTTCGACGCTTTGTCCGGTTCCATCGACTTGTGATGCACGCAAAGCCCGGTCAATGCGTTGACCACATCAACAAAAACAAAGCGGATAACAGGAAGAAAAACTTGCGGTGTTGCGAGCGTTCTGAGAACGACAGAAACCGCAGCCTGTATTCGTGCAATACGTCTGGTGTCGCTGGCGTCTACTTCGACAAACAACGTAAGAAGTGGGTTGCCAGCATTACTTATAACCATAAGAAAGTTTACTTGGGCAGGTACGCGGTCAAGGAAGAAGCAATCTTGGCTCGGCTGACCAAGGAGGTCGAATTGTATAAAGAGTTCTCGCCGCAACGAGAGCTTTTGGAATCTCTAAATCTATAGGAGGCAAACGTGAGAGTAATCTACAAGTATCCATTGGAGATTACAGCAGAACAGGTAATCAATATCCCGATGTTGTACTTCGATGACCGCGTTGCAAGATGCAACGAACAAGTTCTTCATGTGGATGTTCAAGACGTGATTCGACCTTGCCTTTGGTGCATGGTTGATACCGAGAATCAGACATATCCAATGAAGGTTGTAACAAAAATGACCGGCGAGGAAATCCGGGAAGATGAGAAGGACAGACTGAAATATGTTGGCTCGTATCTCATTGGTGGCGGTGATTTCGTGGGTCATGTGTTCGTATGTTACGAATAAAACCTGAGTTTTATAAGGAGAAAATGCTATGAAGTATATGCTGATTGAAGTAATGGAGCGAGAAATTTCCGAGCCTGAGTATTTCGATACGCACGATGCGGCGCATGATGAGATGTGCCGACGTGTCGCTGAGGTTTACGATATCTCTCCTGACGAAGTCAAAGAGTCTTATCTTGAAGGCGAAGACCTGAATGAGAACGCCGTGGTTCTTGAGGACATTGCGTGGGCTGAACGGTATGGTAAGAACTTTGACTGGAAAATCTTCGCCATTGAGCGAGATACTCCTGCGCAGGTAACAGCTCCTCCTCTGTTCAATACCCTGAGATAACGATGATGCGGTGACGGAATAGGTAGACGCGCTTCCCGTATCACGATAGGTCACCCTAAACCACAGATACATATTCGAAAGGGGTGACACAAGTTGGAAACAAATAAACAAAATGAGATACGCAATGCTTATGAGCATAGCGCACAAGTCCAGTGTATTCCCGCTTCGATTAAAAAGACTACTGAGCACAGCGAAGAAGACCCATTGGTGGTCGCGCCGTATTGCAGAGTCAGTACGGACAACAAAGACCAGCTCGCAAGCTACGAGCTGCAGTGCCAGTATTACAAAGAATATGTGTCGAAGCATCCGGGGTGGCGGCTTTATGACATCTACGCCGATGAAGGGATTTCTGGGACTTCCGTAAAGAAACGCACGGACTTCTTACGGATGATTGATGATTGTAAAGCAGGCAAAATCGACATGATTATCGTGAAGAACATTGCAAGGTTCGCACGAAATGTTGTTGACTGTGTTGCCACTGTGCGTATGCTCAAGGCACTGGACAAGCCGGTTGCTGTTTATTTTGAGGATATTGCAATCAATACCTTGACACAGACCGGCGAGCTTCTGATGGTCGTTATGGCTGCTATTGCGCAAGGCGAGTCAGAAGCAAAGTCTGAGAGCGTGAAATGGGGGTTCCAGAAAAGATTTGAGAAGGGGCTCCCAAAGCTCGCAGACCTCTATGGGTACACCAGAGATAAGAGGCTGCTGGAGATTTACGAACCTGAAGCGAATGTTGTGCGGCTGATTTATCAAATGTTCTACGATGACAAAACGATTCCTGAAATCTGCTACATCTTAAACCAGCAAGGTATTCCATCCCCACGAGGTGGTCAGTGGACATACTCTACGGTAAAGACAATCTTGACAAATGAGAAATATTCCGGTGACGTTTTGATGCAGAAGACCGTTACCGTGGATATCTTTTCGCATCGCTCTATTCGGAACGACGGACGTGCTAACCAGTTTTTTATCCAAGGCTATCACGAAGCGATTATTCCGAGAGAACTTTGGCTTGAGGTGCAACAGATTCTAAAGGGCGAAAATGTTGTTCCGGTTCCATCAGTTGATGAGGTGGCAGATTTGTCTGCATCTGATGTCCCTCGGATATTGGATGGCTTTTTTGTAATTAAACCTCGAAAGGATGGAAACAATGAGTATCTTAGACAACTTTGATGTGGTTGGTGTTCCTCGTACATTCAGTATTGCAGAGGTTCGAATCCTGAAGAACCGCATCTCCTTTAACCTTGCAACAGCTTCCGAGATTGGCTATCCGCCGTTTGTGCGGCTGTTTATCAGCAGAGACAAAACGCAGATTGCGTTGCAGCCTTGTGCCAAAGAAACGCCGAACGCGATGAAGTTCTTTACATCGGATTCTACGAAAGACGGAAAGCCCAAGAAGAGAATGATTCCGGTTGGAAATCGTGCGCTGACGGCGCTTGTAAAAGCCGGTATTGGTGTCGAGATGAATGTTCCGTTAAAGGCGCCGGGTGTTCGCTTCGCAGATGAAGGCGTCATCATCTTCGACCTCAAACAAGCAACTGACATGAATCAACCAAATGCTTGCACAGAAACTGGTCTGTGCCTGATTCCCACTCCGGCATATCCATTTGTTGAGATGCCGTCTGGATACTTCGCATCATAATTGCAGGTGCAAGCCTGCATACATACTTTGGAGGTGAACCCACTTGAGTAAGAAATATGATTCACTCGGCGACAGAATGAAAGGCTACGAGAATATTGCTCGCAACTATTTGACTCGTCGGATTCCAACCATTATCAGAGTGGACGGCAAGGCGTTTCATACATTCACAAGAGGTATGGAAAAGCCATTTGACCGCATCCTGATGACAACGATGCAAAATACAATGAAGTACCTGTGTGAAAACATTCAGGGCTGTGTCTTTGGATATACGCAGTCAGATGAAATCACGTTGGTACTTACGGACTATGCAACAATTACAACGGATGCATGGTTCGGATACAACATCCAAAAGATGTGCAGCGTTTCCGCTTCAATGGCTACGCTTGCTTTTTCAAATGCCTATGCTGCCGAGCTGTGGAAGAACTTTCCTGAAGCGATGTGCAGCAGTGACAATGGCACAAATAAGTACATTGAAACTCTGGTCGCAAAGATGGGTACAGCCATGTTTGATGCCAGAGTTTTTTCTATTCCAAAAGACGAAGTTTGTAACTGCCTGATTTGGCGTCAACAAGATGCGACTCGTAACAGCATTGAGTCAGTTGGTCATGCAAATTTCAGTCAAAAAGAACTCCACGGCAAGAGCTGCAACTCTATCCAAGATATGCTGTGGAAAGAACGTGGCATCAATTGGAATGACTTCCCCGTTGATTGTAAGCGTGGTTCTGCTTGCTACAAAACAAAAGTTAAAGAGACCGCTCCTCTTCTCAACGATAAAGGCGACACCGAAATGGTTGAGGTCGTTAGAAACCGTTGGGTTATCGACCGAGAGCCTCCCATTTTCTCACAAGAAAGAGGGTACGTTGAAAAATGGATATGACACCGGCTGAAGTTGCTACTTGTATTTGCGATATCTATGAGAAACTCGGACGTTTAGAATGCCGCCTCGAAAATACACGAGGAGATTTAGTCACCACAATAGAACGAAACAGGCAGCACACAGAAGAGTTCCTGAACCAGCAGACAGATATCGAAAACAAAATCGATATAGCCCTGACAACGGCTGTCCATGAATTGATTGAGTATCTACGATACCAAGACATCCAAGCTTTGGATGAGGAAGAGTTTTTGCTAAGGGTTCGGGAGCTTATTCGTGTTGAGCAAGACGAACGCCTTCCGTTCTAAGGAGGAAAAATATGAGTTGCTATAAAGACGGTGGCTGTGGTATTTATGAGATGTATTCTTGCTATGAATGCCCAGCAAGCAAGCCGGAGTACCTTAAAAGAAAGTCGCGCGAGCCGCAAAGATTACAGGCAATCGGAAACCTGCACGACGTAGCCAAGCAGATTCTGGATGACGAAGTGGTCATTCTCCTCCGTCAATACGGAACAACGCTTGCACCGGGACGAATGGGAGATGAGAGTCGTGTTCCAAAGTGGCTGCTCGTTCTTGCGGCAGACAGAATCGAGGAGTTAAAAAATGCAAGAACAAAGCAATAAACAGTTCTACATTTCAGATTGGCATTATGGTCATGCAAACGTGATTGCCTTTGATAACCGTCCGTTCAAATCGCTTCTGGAGATGGACGAAGCACTGGTTGACCGGTGGAATGCAGTGGTTTCTCCGGGCGATATTGTGTATGTTCTTGGGGATATGTTCTGGTGTAAGGCACAAGATGCTATCCCTATTTTGCGTTCCTTAAAAGGACAGAAGTTCCTGATTAAAGGGAACCATGACCGGTGCAATGACAACAAGTTCTTGCGGGAGTTTGTTAAGGTCACAGAGTATCTCGAAGTGAAGGACAGCGGTCGAACAGTGATTCTTTGCCATTACCCAATTCCGTGCTTTAAGAATCACTTTTACGGTTCCTTCCACTTGTATGGGCACGTCCACAATTCTTTCGAGTGGAACATGATGGAGCATGACAAGTATCTGATGGAGGAACTGTACACGACACCTTGCCAGATGTTTAATGTCGGAGCAATGATGCCGTGGATGGACTACACGCCTCGGACGCTTGATGAAATCATTGCGGCAAATTCGCATAACGAGGCTGTTAGAAATAAATGATGGCTTGAATCACTTGTGCCACAAGGCTTTGAAAGGCGCTTGATGAGTGGTATTAGTGCATCATATAAAACAAAAGGAGTGGTCACTTGTGATTTACCTTGACAATGCTGCCACCACACAAATGGATGAACGGGTTCTTGAAGCAATGATGCCATACCTGACAACGGAGTATGGTAATGCAGGAACCCTCTATAAGTTTGGACGAGCTGCGAATGAGGCTGTGCAGAAAGCCAGAGCGCAAGTGGCAGCTTTAATCAACGCAGAACCAGAGCAAATCATTTTTACATCTGGTGGTAGCGAAGCAAACAATTTAGTCTTTCGGGGTTTGAAGGACTATCTGAAGAGTATCGGTAAGACGCACATTTTGGTATCGGCTGTTGAGCATGATTCCGTCCTACGAGCCGCAGAATCGCTTATAAAAGACGGGTTTCATGTAGAGTATATTCCGGTATCCAGTGAGTGCAGGGTCTCTCCTGCTGTCATTGAGGACGCATTACGGGCAGATACGGGGCTCGTATCTGTGATGTTTGCGAACAATGAAACAGGCGCAATCAACCCAATCGAAGATATTGGAACGATTTGCATGAAGCGCGGGATTCTGTTCCACACAGATTGCGTGCAAGCTGCTGGATGCTATCCTATTGATGTAGTGAAAATCGGTTGCGATTTCCTTTCAGTGTCATCACATAAGATTCATGGGTGTAAAGGCATTGGAGCTTTGTACGCAAAGGATAAGTCTAAACTTATACCTATTGTTTATGGTGGGTCAGAGCAAGAGTTCGGGCTGAGGGGCGGAACAGAAAATGTTGCTGGTATCGTAGGATTCGGAAAGGCTTGTGAGATTTCATCGAAGAGTTTGCACGAAGATACGGTGTGGGTTTCAACATTGAAACAGCGATTTTTCATGGCGCTGAATGAAGCGCTTAAAGATACGGGTGATGAAAGCTGCGTCCATGTAAATGGTATGTCGATTCTTACACCCGGAAAGACAATTAACTTGAGAATGGACGGCGTTGATGGCGAAACGCTCTTGCTTATGTTGGACGGCAAGGGAGTTTGTGTTTCTGCCGGGTCTGCGTGTAGGAGTCACGAAGCGGAACCAAGCCACGTTTTATCTGCAATGGGATTATCCAAAGATGAAGCTCGGTCTTCTATCAGAATTTCATTCTCAAAGAAAAACACGGCTGATGAAGCCGTAAGAGCTGCACAGATTTTAGCTGGGTGCATTTCAGCACTCAGGGCGAGAGAAGAAAAGGAGTAAGGTTATGACGATTGAGCAAATCAAAGAGATGGTCAACGGTTCTGCTTATGATTTCCTTAGAACAAACGAGCACCTCGGGCGCAAGATTATCTTTCTTACGCTTGGTGGCAGCTATTCCTATGGAACGAACGTCGAAACATCCGATGTTGATGTAAGAGGGTGTGCGTTGAACAGTGAATCAGATTTGCTTGGTCTGACGAGCTTTGAGCAGGTCGTTAATACACAAACGGATACGACAATCTATGCTTTTAATAAGCTGGTGAGCCTGCTCCTAAATTGTAATCCAAATACGATTGAAATGCTTGGGTGTAAGCCAGAGCACTATTTCTATATCTCAGACATTGGCAGAGAAATGATTGCCAACAGAAAAATGTTTCTGTCCAAACGAGCAGTTCATTCTTTTGGAGGTTATGCGAATCAGCAGCTCCGGCGCTTGGAGAATGCTCTTGCGCGAGATAGGCTGTCACAGGCAAGAAGAGAGGAACATATTCTCAACTCTATGAAAGGCGCCGTTAAATCATTTGAGAGTCGATACACGATTTTTGAAAACGGCAGCATTGTTCTCTATACAGATGAGAGTCCGCGAGAGGATTTAGACCGTGAGATTTTTGCAGATATCCAGCTTAAAAAGTATCCGGTCAGAGAGTTCAATAGTGTAATCAACGACCTGACGAATGTTATCGGGACGTATGAGAAGCTCAACCACAGAAACCACAAGAAGGACGATGAGCATTTGAACAAACACGCGATGCATCTTATTCGTTTGTACCTTCTCTGCTTGGATATTCTGGAGAAAGAGGATATTGTCACATATCGTGGTGATGACCTGCCTCTGCTGATGAGTATCCGTAAGGGTGACTATCAACTGGAAGATGGAACATATAGACCAGAGTTTTTTGAAATGGTTTCTGACTTTGAAAAACGACTCAATTATGCAAAGCAAAACACGAGCCTCCCAGATAACCCGGATATGAAGAAAGTTGAGGAATTCGTTATGAGTGTAAACAGGAGGGCGATTGATGCATAGGATTTCTATCCCTAAAGGTGCGCGAGCAGTTCTGCTGAATCTCCGATATGAAAACCGTGAGGCATATGTGGTTGGCGGATGTGTCCGAGACAGTCTGCTTGGGAAAGAACCAAAAGATTGGGATATCTGTACCTCTGCTACACCGGACGAAGTTAAGGAACTAATGCATCGTCGTGGCATAAAGACAATTGATACTGGGCTGCAGCATGGAACAGTAACGGTTGACATGGGCACTGTTGGGAAGTATGAGGTCACAACGTTTCGAATTGATGGAAACTATACAGACGGGAGGCACCCTGATTATGTGGAGTTTACCGAGAGCATTTATAAGGACTTGTCTCGCAGGGATTTCACCATCAACGCTATGGCGTACAACAGTGCTGGATTGATTGACCCCTTCCACGGGAGAGATGATTTACAAGCAGGGATTATTCGCTGTGTTGGCAATCCTGATGAGCGTTTTGAAGAAGATGCGCTTCGCATTTTGCGAGCGCTGAGATTCGCAGCGACCTATGGCTTTTCTATCGAAGAACAGACAGCCGCTGCCATCCACAAGGATGCTTGGATGCTAAAACGTATTGCTGCAGAGCGAATCAATGGCGAGCTTTGCAAAATGCTGCTCGGCGACGGCATCTTAAATGTGCTGCTGAATTTCTCAGATGTTATTGCGACGATTATTCCAGAAATGGAGCCTTGCATTGGGTTTGAACAGAACAACAAGTATCATCAATACACTGTGTACGAGCATATTGCCCACGCTGTTGCGAACTACAAGGGTACCGATGTGTCTGTTAAGGTAGCCTTACTACTCCACGACATCGGAAAGCCACAATGCTACACTGAAGATGAAAACGGTGGGCACTTCCACGGTCATGGGGTACCAAGCCGTGATATTGCAGAACAAGTTTTGGATAGACTGCGGTTCGATAATAAGACAAAGCAGGAAGTTCTTGAACTCGTGCTTTATCACGACACTATGATTGAGCCAACACCCCGCACAGTCCGCAAATGGCTGCATAAACTCGGTGAACGTCGGTTCTCGCAGTTTTTGGATGTGCGGATGGCTGATATTCTTGCCCATGCAGAGGGTACACAGGAGTCCAGAATCGAAAGATGCATTGCACTCGGTTCCATTATGTCTGAGGTTTTAGAAGCGGAGCAGTGTTTCGCATTAAAAGACTTGCAAATCAACGGAAGAGATATTATGAACCTCGGCATTGAACAAGGGAAACGTGTTGGCGAAATCCTTAACAGCCTTTTAGATGAAGTGATTTCGGGTGCTTTAGAAAACGAACACAATGCTTTGATGCAGAGGGCGGTGGAGCTTCTTGGCTGAACCCAAATACCCCAAAGGTGAAAGAGTCTGGGTTGGATATTATAATGCCGAGCATGAGCTCTGCTTTATTCTTACCAGTAAAGAGAGCCGTGAGTTTTATTTCCTGTATGAGCTTGTTGACGGAGAGTTTAAGAAGCTTGGAAAAGCACGGACACCGAAAGAACTTGAGGATAAGTTCGAAGTTTCGAAGAGAATGAGGTGTGCGCAATGATGTCTGATTTTGAGTATGATTGCTGGCAGCGTAAACGTATTGCACAGCAAGCAAAGTACCGCAAGTGCGGAAGCAAGAGCAAGAAATGCTCAATGTCAACAGACCACATGACGCAAAAACAATGGAAGGAAAGGAATGGGAAAGTTGTGACCGTTAATTTGAACCAGCCAATTACATGGGATGACTTCAAGGCACTGACGGCTTCAATGCAAGAAGAGTATCTCAAACACATGATGGAAAACTATGGCGCTAACGCAACGAGTTTTGCTGCCATGTTCGGAGTGCAACCACTTACGATTCGTCGGCATATCCAAATGAACAAGCTGAATATCAAGTTCCCAGTTGGTCACTCTATGAGTACAGCGCAAAAGGATGCGTGGGATGAATTGCTGCATGGGAAAACATCTGATGAGGATGCCGAAGTAGAAGTAGAAGATGTACCAGCTACCAAGTTGGACGAAGTAGCTTCCAAACAGAGTATGGATATGAAGCGCTTTTCATTGTGCTTTAACGGGAGAATTGATGTCAACATGATTGCGAATTCTTTGCTACATATCTTGGGCGACAATGCAGTTGGAGAGGTTGAAATTGTGTGCAACCTTGGTTGATTTGCCTTGATAATCTGTATCTTTGTGATAGAATTGAATTGAAGGAGTGGTCAAATGGATAACGGTTTTGACTTGAAGTTTATGTCAGACGAGGAGCTGCGAAACGCAATGGATGAGTTCATCGATAGCGTTAAGGACGATGTCGCAGCAGATGAAGAAAAGACAACGGTTTTGAATCCGATGAAGCTGCAGCAGATGCAGTTTGCTCATGCGGCACTAAAATACATTACAAGGGATTCTGACGTTGAAGTTTCCTACAAATTAAATACACCGTTCAAAACGATGGGGAGCATCAGTGTCGAGGGAGAGACGCTGGCTTTTGACAAACCGGAGTGGTTTGCGAGAGTAGCAGAGTTTGCAAACAACATGGAGGTCTATCCATTGGTTAAGAACCGAGTCCGTTTGACATTTACATTCCACGGTCTCACTAAACCGATTGAATAAGAGGAGGCTGGAATGGAGTACACAACTTGCAAAGACTCCGTCATGGAGTTGATTAGCGATGGTTCTAAGGTCTTTGGACGCGACTATAAGATTTCAGAAGAAATGCTTTCTAAAATCGATGAGATTTGTGATGGCGTGGATGAGTTGGTATCTGAAATTGAATGCGAAAGTGTCCATGCAGATATTGAAGAAAAAACAAAGACACTCCGTATTGTCATTGTGTGTGATGAGCTTGAGCTTCACGGGGGAAGAACCAACGGGTTCTTCAAGCTAATTACGAAACTGAACTCTTTTAGCTTTTCAAAGCAGGGTCGAGAGTTCATCAAAATTGAGTTGAACATTTCGAATGTATGGGAGCGTATGAGTGAATGAGAAAAGAAGAGGGCGGCTAAGAGACGCCTTGAAAATGCTGAGCAATGCTGCATCCATTGTGGAAACAGTCTGCGACAGTGAGCAAGACTGTATGGATAACTATCCTGAAAACTTGCAAGGAACAGAGAAGTTTGAGCGTATGGAAGATGCGGTTGATAGTCTCAGTGATGCGCTCGAAAAGATTGATGATGCGAAAGGACATATCCAGTCTGCGTTAGGCTGATGTAGTGGTGGCTTTATGGAACTTGTGATTGCTGTGATTCTCGGAGTTATCTTGCTCATTAAATTTGGGTCAGATAAAAACGCAGTGAGGAACACTCGAAAGGCGTATGACAAGAAACAGCAGGTAATTTCGGAGTGGAAAAGTGTAGTGACAGACCGCAGCCTTGAGCAGCGACTGAAAAGCTTTATCCATAATCCAGACAATAAAGAACAAGTTTCTGAGGAAGTTGCTCCTGTATATGAGGGAATCTTCGCCGGTAAGCAACTTTGCGAGTTGTTTCCAAAAGAACGGTGGTGCAAACCAAAAGCAGGATGGACGCCAGAGTATCACGAGCAAGTCCAGCGAGAAGTATGTATGAAGAACTCAGAAAACGCGCTTAGAATTATGATGGCAAAACGCGGGAAGATTTTGGACTATGACGCAGACAGAAGCGCGTCTTACAGTCCCAGTGTAATATCAAGTGGTATCTCAGCAGACTCTCCATTGACGGCGTATGTTCTTATCTGGTGTGCGAAAGCCATAAAGGAGCATGGGGTACCAAATGAGTTTATTGTTCCATCAATCGGTAAATATGGAGCAGGTAATATCCATTGGGAATTATAAAAAAGTAGGGCGTGAGCCCTACTTTTTCAATCCTCAAACAAATAATCTGGAAGGTCAATTTTTTCTTTCAGCAGCACCTTACCGCAGGCTTTTACAGAACGTCCGCTGTCGGCTGAGACGAAGATGTTTGTATGGCGAAGCTCTGGGTTTGCAGAAACCAAAACCAGATTGTTATTATCATCAAGATAGTATTGCTTACAATACATTGCTCCATCGACACAGAAGATGCCAACATCTCCAACTGAAAGCTCTGCGTCTTTTTTTACATATACCATATCACCATCATGTATATATGGGTACATACTGTTACCTTGGATATAAACAGCGTAGTCTGCTTCCTCTGGTACGGAGCTATCAACAAGAATCATCTCGAAGTCAACCCCGTCGAGAGGTACAGAGCTACCGGCAGCGGATGGAGTAGTATAGCGTGGAATGAATCGCTCGCTGTTGACCTGCTGAAAATCTATGACCTTTGGAACGACACGAATTGTTTTAGCGGCATCGACCCTTTCCTTCTCAAGTACACAGATTGCGTCAACTGCTTTTTTGCCATAGTTGTCAAGAGCTTGATAGCTGGACAATAGTTTTTTTTCGGCAGAAGTGAGAACCAAAGCGTAGTTTGGTGTGTTCTCCAAATGGAAGTCCAGTAGCGTGTCTATCGATATATTGAGAGCCCGCCCGAGAGAAAGCAGCGCATCCATTGCGGGTTTCTTAGCGTTGCGTTCCCAAGCGCGAATTGTAACCGTGGAAACACCTACTGCATCTCCAAGATTTTGCTGTGTGAGGTTCCGTTCTGCACGAAGGCTCTTTAGCCTCTGCCCGAAGTCCATGTTAAAGTCCTCCAAAAAATAGCCCAAGTTTTGATGTTGACAGACCACTGTGTTTGTGGTAGCATAAAACCGCAACAACTGTTTCTATTGACAGATTAACACAAACAACTGTTTCTGTCAATAATTAAAAAGGTAGCTCGCCAATATAGACGAGCTACCACAAAACGCACACTGCCATGAACACCAACGTAATAACAGCGTGCAACGACCCGTTAACGACAGGTCGAAGTCATCGTTGACACCACTCAGCAATGACTCACTTGTAGTATAACACGGGATTTCTCGTAAATCAATGGAGGTTTTTACTACAGGATGAAGAAGATAGTCTCAGTCAAGGAACTTAAAGAGTATTGTGAAAACCATAAGCCTCAGCAGATTTCCTTTTACACAGAGAACCAGAGTTGGTATTGCGTCTCAGACCCATGCAAATTCAAGTTATCATTCCCGGTTATGTTGATATGCGAGAACCCCAATATGATTTGCTTGAAATCTGGAGCAAATACCTTATGTTTTGACCGAGTACGTTGTGTCGAGATAGACACTGAAATGACCGTGATTGGAACTGTTTTCACAGTTTTTTGTGGAGGTAGAAACGACAAAGAACAAGAAATCACCTACACCTTGTTAGCCGGTTAAATATTTTTTGATGTTGTTTATATAATTGACTTGACTCTGCCATATTGGACGTGCTATACTCCAAACATCAACATAATTGTATTTAAGGGGTTTAGCATATTGGGTTTTCAGAATAACAAAGAGCGGGTTCCGCAGATTGGTGAAGTGTATTTGATGAAGTTCGGTGGCAGTGGCAGCGAACAGAGTGGTTGGCGTCCGGGCGTCGTCTTCCAGAACAACATGGGGAATGCATACAGCCCCAACATCATCGCACTCCCACTTACCAGTTCGCTCAAAAAGACGAACCAACCTACACACGTTATCATCAAAGCAGCAGATAGTGGGCTTCGCAGAGACAGCATGGTTCTTTGCGAAAACCCAGAGCGTATGTCTAAAGAACGCCTCGGGCAGTACATCACTACGTTGTCAGAGGAGCACATGAAGCAAGTTGCCGAAGCAAACTTGCTGGCGACGGGTGCAATCGCCTATCTGGACATCGAAGCGCTGCTTGCTGTGTGGAAGAAAGCCGCAGCCCTAAACGCTGTTGTACCAGCATAATGCTACATACTAAGTAGGAGGCTCGCTATGTACAATGCGGAGTTAAAGTCAAGATTCGTTAAGGACTATACCAAGAGTATCAACACGGCTAACGTTGCCACAACAGTTTTCGAAGCGTTTGAACCGTATGAAACTTCGTGGAATGCAGACCTCTGTACAAGAGACAGAGAAGAACTGCAGCCAGCTATCGATGAGATACTTGCACTGCGCTCCAGAAGCCAGTGGATGTCTCTCACGATATTAAAAGAGTATGTAAAATGGTGTATTGCCATGAAGGTTCCAGACGCTTGCGATGGGATGCTTAATATTGAGGCGGCGGGGTTAGCAAAAGTTAGGCGGCAAATGGTCTCAAGTCCACTCCATCTTCAACGTGTTCTTGATGAGGTCTTTGACAAAGAGAGCGAAGAGACAATCGATGTCACCTACCGTTGTTATTATTGGATGGCTTTTGGTGGCATCAAAGAAGATGATACACTTCTCGTAAGAGCGTCTGATATTGACTTCGCCAACATGGAAATTGTCTATCAAGATACGCACGTCCCGCTTTATCGTGAAGCACTGCCAGCGTTCCATAAAGCAGCAGAACTCAATAGCTTCTGCTACAAGAATCCCAATTACTCTCGAACGATTACACGAGATAGAGTTTCTGGCGATACTTTGATGCGTGGTATTCGCGCAGTAAAAAAGACCGCGACACTTCGTTCAATTTTATCTAAGAAATCAGCAAAAGCCATTGAAGATGGACTCACCCAGCAACAACTTAGTTTCTACAGAGTATGGATGTCAGGGTTATTCTACAGAATGTACGATAGAGAACGAGCCGGTATTCCGGTCGATTTCTCAGAAGCAGCAACAGACTTTGTCGCTGACAGAACTTATGTGCTCAACGGAAGAATCAAGTTGGAGCACAAGCAGAACCGCATAGAAAAAAATTATATGGAAGATTATCAGCGTTGGAAGCTGGCGTTTTCAATCTAACGAAGCGAATGAAGAGATTCCCACAGAAGTGGGTTTCTCTTTTACATATATCAACATAATTAAATAACATACATCGCCGAACGGCTTAGGTATAAATCTGGAAAGAAAGGAGAAAGTGTATGGCTTTCAAGAAGACAAAGCAAGAGGCATTGGACTTGCTGCAGGAAAAGGAAAAGCGTCTGGCTGAATTGACAGAAGAGTCCGCATATGCGGTTCAGATGGTTCAGAACACCATTGATAATCTGCAAGCGGTCAACAGTGACATCCAGACCACGATGGATGAAATCGATACATATATGCAGCGGTTGAATGATACTCGCAGCAGCCTCAGCACCACTCACGACAAGAATGAAAAAATCATGCAGAACTTCGCCAAGCTGTTGTGCGTTGATTAAGGAGGAGATTCATTGAGCGAATTAAAGGAAAGATTCCTCGCGGTCTACAAGGAAACAGTTACGCGAGAGGGTTCGGATTCTTTACTGGACTGGCTCGAACATTCTGATTTCTTCGTGGCACCGGCTTCGACAAGGTATCATGGATGCTATGAGGGTGGGCTTTTGCAACACTCTCTTAATGTTTATGATTGTTTGAAAATCGGAATCGAGGCAGCCGGACTACAAGGCACCTATAGCGAGGAAACAATCGCAATTGTTTCTTTGATGCACGACCTTTGTAAAGTCAACTACTACAAAAAGGGCTTTCGGAATGTCAAAGATGAAGAGACTGGGCAGTGGTATAAAAAAGAGGTTTATGAGGTTGATGAAAAATTTCCCTGTGGAGAACACGCAGATAAGTCTATTATCATCCTTCAGAATTTCATTCGCCTTGAGCCAGAAGAAATCTTGGCAATTCGTGCCCACATGGGCGGTTGGGACACCGCAGTAAAAGGTGGTAACGCTTTCATTGGTAAGATTTTTGAGCGTAGCAAACTGGCGCTCCTGTTGCATCTTGCCGACATGGGAGCGACATATTTAATGGAGGGGTGAAATGGCAGAACAGATGAACATTTATCAGAAACTTGCCAGAATCAGAAAGCAAGTGGAGGTCATCCAGAAGAACAAGAGTGGCTACGGTTACAAGTATGTTTCCGAGGATGAGATTCTCGCAAAAATCTCGGTATTTATGGACAAGTATGGTCTGTCTCTGATTCCGAATATCAAGCAGGGCAGCACAATTGTGTCCCCATATACATACAAAAAGACCAAGACTACCGGCAAGGGTGATATCTATGAAGAAAACAACAACGAGGTCTTGGTTAGCGCAGATATGATGTGGTCTTGGGTTGATAACGACAACCCGGAAGAGCGTATCGATGTTGAGTGGGCGCTTGTTGGGCAACAGGGAGATGCTTCTCAGGCATTTGGCTCTGGTTTGACATATTCGAATCGTTATTTCCTGCTCAAGTTCTTCAATATTGCTACACCTGATGCAGACCCTGATGCATTCCGTAGCAAGCAGAGAGCGGCGGAAACAGCAGAGGACAAAATGATTGCCGAGCAAATCATTCAGAGTTTTGATGAGACACTGAAAGAGTATCTCAGTGTGCATAAGGATAAAACAGACGATGTTAAAAAGTTTGTATCCAAGTACGCAAAGGGCGGCAACTACTTTGCAATTACAGAGTCCGTGTTGGCAGGAAAACTTCTGTCGGATTTCAAGGAAACGTTTAAGATTGAGGAGTGATACACTATGGGTTTTCGTACAGGTGCCTATGCAAAAATTTGGGAAGTAACTCCCATGAGCGACACGAGCACAAAGGTTCGGTTGTCGGTCAGCAGAAAGAACAAGCAGACCAATGAGTACGAGCAAGACTTTTCTGGTTTTGTTCTTGCCATTGGGACTGCGGCGGCAAAGAAAGCTGCTTGTCTGAAAGAGGGCGAGCGCATTAAGCTTGGAGACGTTGATGTCACGACAAAGTACGACAAGGAGAAAAAGGTGACGTACACCAACTTCAAGATGTTCTCCTTTGAAGTTGAGGGCGACGAGAGTAGCTCTCAAACCACAGACCCTCAGCCTACGGTTGATGATGGCGAAATTGATGACAGCCGGTTGCCATTCTAAGGTAATCGCCTATGGGAGAAGTAAACTACGCACCACTCATTGATGACATGGTGTGGAGCTACTCACGAATAAAGGCTTTTGAGGATTGCCCGTATAGGTGGTACTTGAAGTACATAAAGAAGTTTCATGGTAAGGATATGTTCTTTTCAAGCTATGGTACTTTTATGCACAAGCTTATTGAGTTGTATCACAAAGGTGAAAAAACACCAAGGCAGATTGTCGATATGTACTTGCAAGACTTCAAAACTGAAGTTGTGGGACGTGCTCCAAACAGGAAGGTGTTCAGTAGTTACTTTACTGGCGGTTTGCAATATCTTAAAGCACTTCAGCCATTCCCGTATGGCATGGTTGGTGTCGAAAAGAAAGTTGACTTCGTAGTAAACGGTATCCCGTTTGTTGGTTACATAGACTTCCTTGGGGAAAAAGATGGTGACCTATATGTCGTAGACAACAAGTCGAGGATTTTGAAACCACGAAGCAGCAGAGCAAAACCAACTAAGGCTGACGAAGAGTTGGATGCTTATTTAAGACAGCTTTATATCTACTCTGCGGCAGTTGAAGAAGAATATGGTAAGACGCCAAAGAGTCTTTGCTTCAACTGCTTTAGAGATAAGCTGTTTATCATAGAGCCATTTAAGGAACAGGCATACGCCGAATCTAAAGAATGGCTTGCAAAGAGCATCGGAAAGATTCGTGAGGAATCAGATTTCAAACCATCAGTAGAGTTTTTCAAATGCACACACCTGTGTGAGATGCAGGATATGTGTGAGTATTACGAGTTGATGAGAAAGAGGTGATGAATTATTAGGGCAAGTGAAGACATGGCAAGGGTTGAGAGCGAAGCTGGCATTATCGCTACGCTGATTCATCACCCGGAGTTTTCATATTACTCAGAGCAACTGTTGCCAAACCATTTCACTAACGAGGAGAACCGCTATATCTATCAGGCAATTTGTTCTCTTGCACGAGACGGGATTACGACGATTGACCCGTATAACATTATCCAAGCGCTGTCTGCGAAAGAAGCGACAAGGCGTTTTGCAGATGAGCTCAGTATCGACCAGCTCTATACATTGATGGACAACAGTGACAGCATTGCTCGAAATACTGTTGAAGAGTACAAGTTGCTTGTCAACAATGTTATGGATGCGGCTTTTAGGCGGGATACTTTTCAGCAACTCAAAGAGTGCCAGAAGCTTTGCACTCAGCCGTCCGAAGAAAACATCGAACAGAAAATCTACAAGATGCTGGATGATGTGATGATGGAGTTCTCAGCAACAAACGAAGTCCCACCATACAAAGATGTCGTAGATAAATGCTGGGAAGAAATCAAAGGTAGGCAAGGCGCTGGATACGCAGGTATTCCCTTTAAGTTTCCTGCATTGAACGATTATGCGACCATTGAGCGTGGAGAACTGTTCATCTTTGGCGCAGAGCAAAAGCAGGGCAAGAGTATGATGCTTTTGAATTGTGCAGTTGACTTGCTGAAGCAGGATTACGCAGTCCTCTATCTGGACAGTGAGCTAAATACGCGACTGTTTACATCAAGAATCTTGGCACACCTATCTGGTATTGAGTACAAGCGATTGACATCTGGCAATTACAGCGACGAAGAGGAAAAGCGTATTCTGGGTGCAAAGGAATGGTTAAAAACGCGCAAGTTCACACATATCTATATCCCAATGTTTGACCAACAGAGCATTTTTACGGCTGTGAATAAGGTGAAACATACGCAAGGGCTTGATGTTCTTATTGTTGATTACTTCAAGGGTAAGGGCGAGGGCGATGCGTTTGACAGCTACCAAGAGCTTGGCAGATTTGTAGATATGGTGAAGAATCAGATTTGCGGTGAGATGAATATTGCTGGTATTGGCGCCGCTCAAGCAACGATTACCGGTAAGCTTGCCGATAGTGCAAAAATTGCTCGTAACGCATCAACCATTGCAATGATTTCCGATAAAACCCCAGAGGAAATCGAAGCTGATGGTGCCGAGTGCGGCAACAAAAAACTCCGTGTAACTGTAAACCGTAATGGTATGCAGATGACGCAGGACGAATACATAGATTTGCTGTTCGATGGAAATCACATCCTCTATGAACAGGCAAAACAGCATATTCCACAGACACCTTTTTAACCTATCAACATAATTAAATAAAATACGGAAGGAGGAGTGGGGATGGAGCTATCTGAGCTGATTGAATCAGTCGATATCCTTGAATATATCTCGCAATATACAGAGTTCACAGAAAAGAACGGAGAATATTGGGCATTGTCGCCATTCAAAGATGAGAAAACCCCCTCCTTCTCCGTTCGTAAGGAAACAAACTCATTCTACGACTTTTCATCGGGTATCGGCGGTAACGTACTGACATTCATTCGGTATTACGACAAGTGTGGTTATGCTGAAGCTATCGAAAAACTGAAAAATTACAGCGGAGTCGATGGTAATGTGGTCGCCAGAAAGAAATTGGCGACAGTTGAGGTCGCCAAGAGGTTTATGCCGCCGAAAAAAGTGCAGAAGCAGTCAAAATCAACTGTGCTTCCAGACGATTATATGGAACGGTATGAAAAAAGACCGGACAAATTAGCTGTTTGGGAGCGCGAGGGTATATCCAAAGGTTCACTCGACAAGTTTGGCGTGTACTACGACAGCTTTTCGGATAGATTGGTCTATCCAATACGGAATCCAGATGGAAAAATCGTAAATGTAGGTGGTAGAACGCTTGACCCGGCATGGAAAGAAAAAGGTTTGCGTAAATACACCTACTTTATGGCGTGGGGTGAGCTGAAAACTATTTATGGTCTTGCAGAAAACATGGAGGGCATCAGGGAAAAGGGAGAAATCATTCTTTTCGAAGGATGTAAGTCAGTTTTACTCGCAGATACATATGGGGTACAAAACACTGGTGCGATTTTGACATCGCATCTTAATCCGAATCAGATGAAACTGCTGGTCTCCCTTGGGTGCAGGGTGGTTTTCGCCCTTGACAAGGATGTTTGCATCAGGGACGACCACAATATCAAGCGGTTAAAGCAGTTTGTCAACGTTGAATACATTTGGGACAAGGAAGATTTGCTTGGCGATAAGGACAGTCCTGTCGATAGAGGTCAAGACACTTGGAAAAAACTCTACGACGGGAGGCTGTCATGGCGATGAGCAATCAATACACCCTATACCACTTGCATAGTGACCTTTCAAACGGTGTTACCAACATTGACTCCGTTACAAAGTACGGCGAATACATAGAGCGTGCCAAAGAGTGCGGCATGAAAGCAATGGCGTTTACGGAGCATGGCTCTGTTTTTGAGTGGTGGCACAAGAAAAGTGCTATCGAAGCTGCTGGAATGAAGTATATCCACGGCATCGAGGCATATCTTACGCTTAACATCGACGAAAAAATCAGAGACAACTACCACTGTGTCTTGCTTGCGAAGAACTACGACGGGTTCTTAGAACTCAACAGCCTTGTGTCTAAGAGTTTCTGCAGAACCGACAACCACTTTTACTACGTCCCACGAATCACGTTCAACGAATTGTTTGCGACATCTGACAACATTATCATCACTACGGCTTGCGTCGGTGGCGTTCTCGGAAAAGGTGACGAACAGGTTCAGCAGTATTATCTGGATTTTCTTGAACGAAATAAGCACCGCTGTTTCTTAGAAGTCGGTCACCACATGGATGAGAAGCAGGTCACCTACAACGAAAAACTGTTATTGCTTAGCAAGAGTACCGGTGTCCCTTTGATTGCAGGAACTGATACGCACGTCCTCAATGCAGAGCATGAAAAAGGAAGAAGTATCTTACAGGCATCTAAAAACATTACGTTTGATGGCGAAGAACGTTGGGACTTAAAGTTTAAGACTTATGACGAGTTAGTTGCTGCATATAGAGAGCAAGGGTCGCTTCCAGAAGCAGAATATATGCAAGCCATTGAAAACACCAATGTGATGGCAGATATGGTAGAGCCGTTTGAATTAGATAGAGGTACAAAGTACCCACATATCTACTCTGAACCCGAGAAGACGTTCCGTGACAAGATTCAGACAGCAGTTGAGAACCACCCATATGCACTCAAGCATCACACAAAGGAAGAGTTGCAGAAAACTATCGATGAAGAGTTCGATGTTTATAAGGCAACGAAGTCAATTGACTTTATGCTGCTCCAAACTTACTTGCGTGAGTGGGAAAAGCAAAACGATATCCAGTGCGGCTATGGTCGTGGCTCAGTTTCAGGTAGCATGATTGCGTATCTCTTGGGGATTACGCAGATGGACAGTATGAGGTATGGTTTGAACTTCTTCCGCTTTATGAATCCGTCCCGTGTTACAAATGCTGATATTGACACGGACTATTCTGGCAAGGACAGAGAAACAATTAAGCGGTTCCTGCTTAAAGATAAGATGAATCTGCCGAGTATTCGTTCAGCAGAAATTATTACCTTTAATACCATTGCACTCAAAGGCGCAATCCGCGATGTTTGCCGCGCTCTCTATAAAGACCGCGCAGACATGAACTATCTTCAAGTGGCAAACCACATCTGCAAAGAAGCGGAGCTCCATGAAGATGCTATCCGAAAGAAGTATCCAGATGTCTTCAAGTATGTAGATATCGTTAATGGAACAATCGTCTCCATCGGTACACACCCGAGTGGAGTCCTTATCAGTGACCTGCCTATTGACCAAACGGTTGGTCTGTGCAGTATCTCCACATCCGAGTATCCGGTATCCATGATTAACATGAAAGAGCTGGACGACTTGATGTATGTCAAGCTTGACATCCTTGGCTTGGATAATATCGGTGTCATCAACGATACCTGTAAAATGCTTGGGATTGAGCGCTTGACGCCAGACAACACTGATATGGAGGATATGAATGTGTGGAGAAGTATCCGAGACGATACGACGCTTATCTTCCAATGGGAGTCTGACAGCGCACAGCATTATCTAAAGCAGTTCATGTCTGATGCCACGCTCGATATTGCTCGGTCAAAGATTCCAAATTTCTCAATGCTAAAGTGGATGTCATTTGGTAACGGCTTGCTCCGACCTGCGTGTGCCAGCTTCCGTGATAGTGTAGCCAAAGGCGAGTTTTACGATAACGGTTTTGACGCACTGAATGAGTTCCTTGCTCCAGAGGCAGGACGAATCGCAATGCAGGAAACCATTATGCAGTTCTTGGTTAAGTTCTGCGGCTACTCAAGCGCGGAATCAGACAACGTCCGCCGAGCGATTGCCAAGAAAAAAGGAACAGAAAAGCTCTTGCCGGAGATTGAAGAACGCTTTGTGGCTTATTGCTCAAAGGCGTACAAGATGAGTGCAGAGCGTTGCGAAGAGGTTATCAAGCCGTTCCTGCAAATCATTCTGGATGCGTCAGCGTATGGCTTCTCGTGGAACCACTCAGACGCTTATTCGTCCATCGGTTATATCTGCGGATATTTGCGCTACTATTACCCATTGGAGTTCTTAACAGCAGCATTGAATATCTTCGGAGACAATATGGACAAGACTGCTGACATTACAAGCTATGCCCATAAGGTCGGTATTCGAGTTACGTTGCCTAAATGGGGGTTGTCCAGAGGTGAATACTTCTTCGATAGAGAGCGGAAAATCATCGCCAAGGGTCTCACGTCAATCAAGTATATGAGCGCTGGTCTTGCCGATGAACTGTACAACCTTGCAGCAAAAAACAAGTATTCCTGTTTTATGGATTTGTTGAAAGACCTCGATGAAAAAACGAGTATTAACTCAAGGCAGCTTGATATTCTGATTAAGCTGGATTTCTTCTCTGATTTCGGCAATCAGCGTGAGCTGCTTCGGATGGTTGACCTGTTCTTTAATATCTTCAAGAGAGGTCAAGCGAAGCAAATCAAAAAGACTGAGGTTGACGGAACACCGCTCGAAGAAATTGTGAAGCGATACGCGGTCGGTGTTACAAAGTCTGGTGGCGAAGCTAAGAGCTACACACTTCTTGATGTGATGTCAATTTTGCGTGGTGCAGAAGATGCGGTAAAAGCAGTTGGCATGGACGACCTAAGCGATATTATCAAAGTCCGTAACTTCTATGATGTGATGGGCTATATCGGATATGTGTCTGGCAATGAAGCGGACAGACGCAAGCTATACATAACAGATATGAAGCCACTGGTTCGGAGAAGAGATGGTGAGCAATTTGCTTACAGCGTCTTCACAAAATCAATCGGTAGCGGCAAGGAAAGTAGGTTCACGTTATTCAATCGTGAGTTTAAGAAAGAGCCGGTTAAAGTCGGTGACATTATTTACTGTAAAGGCTACCAGCGCGATGGTGAGTATTTCAAGCTGACAGCGTATGACAAGGTTCTGTAATTGGAGGTGAAAACATGGAAGTGTTAACCGGAGACACATTGGCAGAAGCGCTATTGTTCTGCTCTCAACAAGAGAATGTTTCAGTATGTGTCGTACTTGATAATATGCGTAATACCAAAGAGCTGGTTGAGACTCTTTGGAGGGAAATAGAGTTGGGGAATCTTCCGGGGTGGGTAATGCAAAGAGGATTTGACATAGCGTCCTTCTCTAATACATACTCCATTCTAAACACGAAGAAATCATCCGCTATGTATTTTATTACCGCATATGACACGCAAAATTTCAAGGGGCGCACATTTAACCGCATCCTATACCTAAGTGACTTGAACACGGTCATCCTGTCTGAGATTGAACGCTGTGAACAGCCATTGCGGTTTACCGATGGAACATATGGCGGTGAGGAACTGGACGACTTCCTCAGTGGTTTCAAAATCAAACCTGCTGCTTCAACAGTAAGGGTGATATAAAACACAGATTTTATAAGTGCATAGGAGGTGCGAAACTTGTCAGACAAACGTGTCTGCAATTATTGCGGCAAGGAGCTTGACCTCTTTGACCTGCAGGAAGATTTCTCTATACATAGACAACATATCGGATACGGCAGTATCCATGACGGAGACAATGTTGATTTGCAGCTTTGCTGTGACTGCTTCGACAAGCTCGTAAGCGAGTGTAATGTGTCTCCAATTGAGGAGGTCGATGACGAGTGACGAGAGCAGAGTTCAACAATGCTTTGGAGGAGGCTCTTCAGAAAGCAGCGCGAGTACGAGCCTATACGGGTGGAGGATGCGAAATTGCGTTGATTGTAACGAGAGACGTTTATAGATTCCTCTCTGAACACGCAGGTGTCACGTTTGATGTTCGCAATACTGACCACGGTATTTATCGTGGGTACAGAATTGGCATTGTCAATGAGCAGGGGTACAGCGATATTCTCAAACCGGCTATGCTCGGAATGGAGTATTACAACGGTATGGAGGCAAATGACATTATCGTTGTCGGCGATGAGAACAGACTATTCCAGCTTGAGAGCAGAGAACCGATTTGCTTCCGGGACATGGGGTTAACCGTCAGTTTTGGGAATGGTACAAGGGCAACAGCCAATGTAACCGTAACAAATACCGCTGTTGATGCCATCAATGAGACAAATGCGGCGGAGACGGTAACTGCTGCAGCAGTTAATGCTGCGCGTCCAGTAGAAATGAACTATAGAGATGGGCAGTTGTTTGTCGATGGGATTCCGATTGACCTCCCGCTTGTAGACCTTGCAATGGAAGACCTCGTAGGAGTAACGACACCGGTAACGACACCGCAGCTTGATTGGAATGCCACTGGTCGTGCGACAGTTGATTGGTTCGGTGCTGTTCCGGTCGCTGCTACTGAACCCACACGACCGGTGCGAGCACAGAGAGCGGCACGTCCGAGAGCACCACGGGCAGAAGAACCGCTGAATCCCGGCGATACAAAAATGTTGGATGAGTTCCTTGGCAGTTTTGCCATTAAAGAAACTCTCCAGCACGCATAAGAAAAGTAAGAGGCTAAACATACTATGTGGAAGAGCCCAGAGTAAAACACTCTGGAGCTCTTTTTTCGTAGGCAGTAGAGAGGTAGAACAATGCGAAAAATTTTCACTATCTTCTTGCTGGTATCTATGATGTGCGTTTCAATCTGCGGATGCAGTAGCGCATCTGCCAGACAAGAAACGCTGTTGACCATTGAGGAGAAAACGGAAGTCGATGCGTTGGAAACCGCTATCACAGCGACAGACGCAAACCAGACAATTGAGGAGCCAGAAGAGGAGGCAGTGCGCCACACGGAGGGAGTAGACGGCTTCTCTGATGACATTGATTATCTCAGCATAATGAAGCAGAGTTGCTTAAACGGTGATTATGAAGCGGGCGTGGTTGCAGAGAAAGCCAGAAACAAGAAAATCGATGTGCTCGGCTTAAACGTGACAAAGGTTTTCTTTGAAGACTTGCTTGAGCTATCAAAGATTATCACGGCAGAATGTGGCGACAAGCGTTTGCCCTTTGAGTGGAAGCTGGCTGTTGGCGAGGTGGTTATCAACAGAGCTGACTCGCCAGAGTTCCCAGACACAATCAAAGAGGTCATTCACGCAGAGGGACAATATGCTAACGCGAATACAGACTATTTCAAAAACCTGACTCCGTTTGAACCCTGCGTTGAAGCAGCAGCCCGCCTTTTAAGTGGCGAACGTGTTTTGAATGAACCGTCAGTCGTATTCCAGTCTGGTGGGGTACAAGGTAGCGGCGTTTATCTTGAACTGTACAGCAGCTATTACGGCTATACCTATTTGTGTTATAGCAGTTACCCAGAACTTTACGGAGGTTAAGTAACGAATGGGAAAGGTAATTGTTCAAGATTATACATACAAAAAGCCAATCACGATGATTGGTGTAGAGGCTGGTATCTGCTGGGGAGCAAATACCAGTAATGATGAGAAGAATTATCTCAGAGGCATTGACTGTCTTGAGAGCGGACATGGGAGAACATTTGAGTTCCCTGATGTGTATTTGACTCTTGAAGGGTATTCGGCACGGGTCATCCGTGAGTGGTACACCCATATCGGCGGTCTGCCCACACGCCTTCAGGCGAGTACGCGATATATCGACTATGAACATGGTTTTGGATATGTTACGCCGCCAAGCATCGAAGGTAATCCAGAAGCGAAAGAAGTCTATGAAGATTTGATGGAACATATCAAATCATACTTAGAGAGCCTCGACACTATTGGTGTTCCTCGTGAGGACTCAGCATTAGGGCTTCCGCTTGGCATGGAGACGAAAATTGTGTGTAAGCACAATATGCGTAACCTGATGGATATGTCGCATCAGAGAATGTGCAATCGAGCCTACCATGAATACAGGGGGCTATTCAACGATGTATGCGATGCTTTGGGGAACTATTCGGAGGAATGGAAATACATCGTAGACCACTACTTCATGCCCAAATGCAAGCTCATGGGTTTTTGCTCAGAGAAAAAGACCTGCGGTATGATGCCGCGCAAACAATGAATGGGGTGCTTTCGGTTGCCGTTGTGATTCTTGCGGCTGTATTGCTATTCGGCAATGGCGACAACCGACCAAGACCTGCTTGAATTTGGAGGTCTTATGAAAAGCAAGATACTGAACCCCAAACGTATGAAACAACTCATCGATTTCAAAGGGCTTGAACTTGATAACGGGATATACCCTACGGATATCGATGGGCTAATTGAGTATCACGACTCAGAATACATACTCCTCGAAGTAAAACACAAGGATGCAAGAGTACCATACGGGCAACGACTTGCTATCCAAAGAATGGTCGATGACTTTACAAAGGCTGGTAAGAAGGCAGTTGCAATTGTTTGTGAACACAAAGTGGATGATACAGACAAGCCTGTGGTTGCGGCATTTTGCAAGGTCAGAGAGCTGTACTACGGCGGCGAACACAAGTGGCGACCGCCAGATTCGCCAATGAATGTTCGACAAGCCATAGATAAATTCCGAAAGTATGCGAAGCAACACAAAGGAGGTTGACAGGTGAAAGTCATTACGATTTCTGGTAAAGCGCAAAACGGTAAAGACACCACTGCTGGATTGCTTAAAGCGGCTTTAGAAGCAGACGGATATAAAGTCTTGATTACCCATTACGCAGACCTGCTCAAATATATTTGCAAGCAGTTCTTTGGATGGGACGGACAGAAAGATGATGCTGGTCGGCATATTCTTCAATATGTCGGAACAGACATCATTCGGCAGAAACGCCCTGACTATTGGGTAGGGTTTGTTACATCAATTTTGGAGCTATTCCCAAATGAGTGGGACTATGTGCTGATTCCTGATTGCCGATTCCCAAATGAGATTGATTATCTCAAAGAAGCTGGATTGGACACAGTTAATTTGCGTGTTGTCAGAAAAAACTTTAAGAGTCCTCTCACCCCAGAGCAGCAAGCACACCCTTCTGAGACAGCGCTCGACGATGTTGAGCCAGATTATTACATAACGAATAACGGGTCAATGACTGACCTGAAAAGAAATGTCATCGATTGGTTGGTCGAATACCTTGGTTCTCACCAAATGACGATTGATGAACTGTAAGGAGGCTAAATGAAGCATCTGACAATCTTGGTTGACATGGATGACACGATTGAGTCACTGGCGAGTGCTTGGGTTGATTACTTAAATGCACGACACGGGACGACTACAAAGCTGACAGACATCACCGGTTGGGATATTTCTAAAGCATTCCCGACGCTCACGAATGAACAGGTGTACGCACCACTGTTCGAGGATGATTTCTGGGATTGTGTTAAACCAATTGATGGTGCATCAGAAACTTTGCAAAAGCTTATTGCAGATGGGCATAAGGTCTTGATTGTAACCACATCGAACTACCATACGCTCGCATCAAAAATGGAACGGGTGTTATTCAAATACTTCCCGTTCCTAACGTGGAACGATGTCATTATCACTTCCCACAAGCAGCTTGTGAATGGTGATGTTCTCATCGATGATGGTACGCACAATCTTGAGGGCGGGAACTATTTCAAAATCCTTATGACTGCGCAACACAATAAAAAATATGATGCAGAAGCCAATGGGATGCTCCGTGTAGAAACATGGGCTGAGGTTTATTCAGCAATTACGCTTCTTGCAGAGGAAGACGACCTTAAAGGTTGGAAGGAGGTGCCAATGGCAATTACTTTGTACTCAACAGGATGTCCAAAGTGCAAGGTTCTGAAAAAGAAGCTGGAAGAAAAGGGTATCAAGTACACAGAGAACAATTCTGTGGATGAGATGCTGTCACTTGGAATCAGTCAGGTGCCCGTTCTTAGTGTGAACAATAAATTACTTGACTTCTCGACAGCAAATGACTGGGTGAACCAACAATAAGCGAAGGGAGATTAAGCAATGAACATTCCACTCAAAATGAACAGGGACTTTGAAAAGGCTATGACCACACTCAATGAGCGTTATGGTGAAGATTTCGAGTACCTGAACGGTTTCCACGAAACGCAACTGAACTTTTCGGATTTCATCGATGGTTTTATTGACAAGAATGTCGCCGATGTGACCATCGATGCCAATGCGAACGCATCCAACAAAGATATTCGCAGTCTTTTGAATGAAAAGGGTAAATCTCACGATAAGCTGTTCGCTTTCAACAAGATTTTCTATGAGATGAAGAAGCGATACAACCTGAAAACAGCCCGTGAATGGCTTGAAACAGAGTATAACGGCGGGTTTTATCTGCATGATGCGTCTACTTCTACATATCTGCCGTACTGCTATGCCTATGACCTGACCAGACTGGCAACCGAGGGTCTTTTCTTCCTCAAAAACTACAATAATCAGGCTCCAAAGCACCTCACAACGTTCATGGATGACGTAATTGAGTATATCAGCTACATGAGCAATCGTAGTTCCGGTGCTGTAGGCATCCCCAACGTCCTTATCTGGACGTATTACTTCTGGAAAAAGGACTGTGAGAGTGGTCACTTCATTAAGAACCCCGAATACTACATCAAGCAGTGCTTCCAGAAGTTTATCTACCGCCTGAACCAGCCGTTTATGCGCATCGACCAGACTGCTTTTGTTAATGTGTCAATTTTTGACCGGAATTACATTGAGGCGTTGTTTGGCGGCGTGCAATATCCTGACGGAACATATGTGATTGACTGTGTTGAAGAGCTGATTGAGCATCAAAAGCTCTTTATGGAGGTCGTTTCGCAAATCAGAAGCGAGAATATGTTTACGTTCCCAGTGCTGACATACAGTTTGCTTTACCGTGACGGCAAATTCGTCGATGAAGAGTTCGCCAGATGGTGTTCCGACCACAATGTGACATGGAATGACAGTAACTTCTTCATCAGCGGCGATGTAAACACGCTGAGTAACTGCTGCCGACTGCTGTCTGATACTTCAAAACTCAACGCATTCATCAATTCGATTGGCGGCACAGCACTCTCCATCGGTTCTGTGAAGGTCAACACAATCAACCTCATGCGGATTGCGTTGGAAACTGAGTGTGACGAGAAAAAGTATCTTGCTCTGCTCAAAAAGCGTGCGTTGCTGTGTTGTAAGACACTCGATACTGTACGCCATATCATCCAAAGAAACGTTGAGAAGGGGTTACTCCCCAACTATCAGGATGGCGCGGTCGAGATGGACAAGCAATACTGCACAATGGGTATCCTTGGTCTGTATGAAGTCATCGAGGCATTTGGTTACACCAAGACGGATGAGTTTGGTTACATCAGTTACACCGATGAAGGCATCGCTTTTGCAAGCAAAATCTTTGAGGTACTGAATGAGGTCAAGGACAACTTCACCGATGCTTACTCTTTTAACATTGAGAGTGTTCCTGCGGAGCGTGCGGCAGTTATCCTGTGCCAGAAAGACAACGTTCTGTACGACCACAATGACAAGTTTATCTACTCGAACCAGTGGATTCCGCTGTCTGCGAAATGCACCATTCAGGAGAAGCTCCGCCTCAGCTCAATCCTTGATGAAAAGTGTTCTGGCGGCAGCATCGCGCACATCAATTTGGAATCCAACTTCCCGAATACGGAAACAGCGTGGAAGATGCTGAACAAGATTGCTCAGGCTGGCGTGATTTACTTTGCGTTCAACACCCGTATCAACGAGTGCAAGAACCATCACGGCTTTGTTGGCACTGACCATTGCCCAGTATGCGGTGAGCCTGTCTTTGATACATACCAGCGCATTGTTGGGTATCTCGTCCCATCAAGGGCTTACTCCAAAGACCGTTTCCGTGAGTTTAACACAAGACAGTGGTACAGCTATGCGGAGGCTATGAGCGAATGAGAGTAAAGACAATTGTGGATGAAGACTTCACTAATTATAAAAAGCCAGCGATGTTCATTGGAACGATTTCTTGTGGCGGTAAATGCTGTATTGAAGCAGGTATCCCGTTGTCGGTCTGTCAAAATGATGGGTGGCGTGCAAGCGCCCCCATCAGTATTGACGACGAACAACTGTGCCTCCGGTATCTGAATAATCCGCTTACGGAATCAATCGTGTTTGGTGGGCTTGAACCGCTTGAACAATTTGATGAGCTGTGTTCGTTTCTTGAGGTTCTTCGCGGTCAATTCCAGTGCAAAGACGACGTTGTCATTTATACTGGTTACTACTTTGAAGAAGTCCCTGAATGGATTCAACAGCTTGCCACTTATGGAAATGTGATTGTGAAGTTCGGACGATACATCCCAAACCAAAAGCACATATTTGATGAAGTGCTTGGCGTCGAACTCGCTTCTGATAATCAATACGCAGAGCGGTTCGACAGTTAAACATATTGGAGAAGACATCAATGAAAATCAACATCAATCCAGACAAAGAGTTCGTTAACGATATGCGCAAAGCATTGAAAGACAATAATGGCTTCTGCCCATGTTCCCTCGAAAAGAACGAGGATACAAAGTGTATGTGTAAGGAGTTCAGAGAGATGGCAAGAGGAACCTGCCACTGCGGTCTCTATACAAAAACAGAGTAAAACGTCCAAACGAAAATAAGGAGGACATATGATTAAACGCACAATCAAAGAAACTGTCCGCGAGTACGATGCGGACGGAAAAGTCGTGAGAGAAACGGTCACTGAAACGACCGAGGATGACGATACCATGTATTTTCCACCATTCCAAACCTACCAAGAAACGGTTAAGCCTTGGTGGGGTGAGCCATCTTGTACTTGCAAAACAAATAGCTAAGGAGGACACAATGCAGAGAGTTGGAGAATTTGAAAAGGTCAGCTTTGAGCAGTTCCGTGACGCGATGAAAGATGAATTCTATAGGGGGCAGGAATTGCCGCCTGCAATCGAAGATGACCTTAAAAAGATGTGGGAGGAAATTGCACTCCCCAGCAGAGCAACGACTGGCTCCGCCGGTTATGACTTTAAGGCACCGTTTACATTTGAGATGCGCCCCGGCGAAACAATGAAGATTCCCACCGGTATCAGAGTGAAGATTGACGAGGGCTGGTGGCTCGGTTGCCTGCCGCGTAGTGGTCTGGGCTTCAAGTTCCGTATGCAGTTTGACAATACGATAGGCGTTATCGACAGCGATTATTACTTCTCCGACAACGAGGGGCACATCTTCGCCAAGATTACAAACGACAGCAAGAGTCAAAAGATTGTGCACGTTGAAGCCGGTAACGGCTTTATGCAGGCAATCTTCATTCCGTATGGGATTACATACTCCGATGATGCAACCGGCGTCAGAAACGGCGGTATGGGCTCCACGGACAGCAAGGCGTAAGAGGAACCACACATGAAAGACTCATCTTCGAAAGGTCTTGGATTGTGCAATGTACTCGCCGTAGTTTTTATCGTTCTAAAGCTGATTGGCGTGATTGACTGGAGCTGGTGGTGGGTACTTGCGCCTGTCTGGATTCCGGTTATTATCGTAGTCATTGCTTACATAGTAATCAGTATCGTTGATTAGGTTCCTTATTACTCAAGAGGTAGACATGGGGCTGGCTTCACTGCCAGCCCTTTCTTTTTTACATACGCGCAGCGCACGAGGAGGCGAGATTATTAACACCCTGCAAATCCCATTTTGGGAAAGGTACACACTGACAATTCAGGAGGCATCACAATACTTCCGCATCGGAGAAACTAAGCTGCGTAAGATTGTCAGCGAAAACAAAGACGCTGATTTTGTTCTTTGGAATGGCACACGCCCACAGATTAAACGTACAAAATTCGAGCGGTTTGTTGACCAACTCAACCTTATATGACATCTAACTTGAAAGTGAATCCAGACTATGGTATATTGAGAATGCCATGTTGATATTCATTTTCAGACAAAAAGGAGTAGCCATGCCTGAAAAAAGAAAAGACAACAAAGGCAGAGTTCTGAGAGAAGGTGAGGTGCAGAGAAGCGACGGGAAGTATATGTACCGCTATACTGATTCTGGTGGAGTACGCCGAGCGATTTATAGCTGGAAGCTTGTAGAGTCAGACAAAGCGCCTGATGGTAAGCGTAGCACAGAACCATTAAGGACTCAGATAAAACGAATCCAAAGGGATATTGATGACGGCATCAGCTCCCATACGGCGTACAGGATGACGCTGAACAGCTTTTATGACGCCTACATTGAGACCAAGTATGAGCTTAAAGCATCTACAAGAACCAACTATAAGTATATGTACAGGAAGTATGTACAGGACGAAATAGGCGCGAAGAACATTGCCGACATCAAGTATAGCGATATCAAGCGGTTTTACATCCACCTCATTAAAGATATTGGATTTAAGCCAAACAGTATGGAGATAATTCATACGATTCTTCATCCGGTCTTTAATGTAGCAGTGAGGGATGGGTTCATAAGAACAAACCCTACCGACGGTGTGATTGCAGAAATCAAGAAGAGTCATAACTGGGAGAAGCCAAAGCGTCATGCGTTGACAGAGACACAGCAGAATAGGTTCCTCGATTTTGTTTCCAGTTCGAAAACGTACAAACACTGGATGCCGCTGTTTACGGTCATGCTTGGGACAGGCGCACGCATAGGAGAAATCCTCGGATTGAGATGGGAAGATTGCGATTTCACGCAGAATATTATTGACATTAACCATAATTTGATATATCGTCAACAAGAAAGCGGGAAGATGGAGCTCCACATCACTACTCCGAAGACACGGGCTGGCACGCGAATCATTCCAATGTTTTCTGACGTGCGAGCAGCTTTACTCCAGATTCGATTGAAACATATGGAGGAAGGCTTCAACGAGTGCGAGGTTGATGGATACACGAACTTCATTTTTAAGAACCGGTTCGGAGAGATGCTAAATCCACACGTCATCAATAGAGCGCTTGAGAGAATTATTCGTGACTGCAATGCCGAGGAAACAGAGCGTGCAGAACAAGAACACCGAGAACCAGTTTTACTTCCACACTTCAGCGCACACAATCTCAGACACACATTCTGTACTCGCCTTTGCGAGAACGAAACAAACCTAAAGGTAATCCAAGAGATTATGGGACATCGAAACATCGAGACAACGATGGATGTCTACAACGAAGCGACCAAGGAAAAGAAGATGTCCAGCTTCGCAAATCTTGAAGGAAAAATCAGAGTGTCCTAAGCTGGGTTTGACACCAGTTTTGACACCAATTGACCGAAAAGTTATAAGAATTTATGAGAACTTACGTTATTGTAAAAGTCCTCAAAACGTTGTGACACAAGGGTTATAAGAACTTATGAGAAGTTACGATGATACCGAGATAATATTCCCGACGATGAAGCCTCTGGATCTTCCGAAGAAAGAAAATACAAAGGTTGATGCAGCTCCGGCAGAAGCCAAGAAGGAAGAAGTCATCGACTTCTCCAAGGTCGAGATCGAGCCGCTGTTCAAGGACTTCGTGGACTTCGAGACGTTCTCCAAGTCCGACTTCCGCGCCGTGAAGGTCAAAGCCTGCGAAGCGGTCAAAAAGTCCAAAAAACTCCTGAAATTCGTACTGGATGACGGAACTGGAGAGGATAGAGTTATCCTTTCTGGCATTCACGAATATTACGAACCGGAAGAATTGGTTGGAAAAACGTGCGTTGCCATCGTGAATCTGCCGCCCAGACCCATGATGGGCATCGACTCCTGCGGCATGCTGATCAGCGCCGTCCACCACGAGGAGGGCGTGGAAAAGCTCCACCTCCTCATGCTCGACCCCCACATCCCCGCAGGCGCAAAAATGTATTAAGTTCCCAATTTGACACGTTTTTGACACACTTTCGGAATTCAATATGACACAATATGAAACTGGAATGCACAGACACCCTGTGCATTCCAGTTTTTCTTATCCAAAAAGTTTGATTTTCTCACTCATGTGCTGCACCGATTTTTTAAGGGTGTCCTCTGTAATATGCGCATAAATATCCAGAGTGGTGCTGATCTCGGCGTGTCCCATGATCGTCTGGATCGCCTTGTGATTGGACTCGACCTCAAACATCCGCGTGCAGAACGTATGCCGCAGACTGTGAACGGAGAAGTGTGGAAGCAATAGAGGCGATCGCTGATCCTCTTCGGCAAGCTTCAATTCCTCCGCGTTGTAGTCTCGGATGATCCGCTCAATCGCACGATTCAAGCTGTGGGGATTCAACAGATCTCCATAGCGGTTCCGAAAGATAAAATCTGTGTAGCCGTCAATCGTTGGACTGGGTGTATCATAGAGCGTGTCCAAAATAGCAATCAGTCCAGCCAGCTCAGCTAGGACTTCTGGACACATCGGAATGCAGCGGATGCTGCTTTCTGTCTTCGGCGTTGAGATCAGGAAACGGCATACAGACACGCTACTTGCAAGAAGTATTCTGCATCGTCTGATACCGATTGATCTTTACGGAAACGACGCAAATAATCAATATTTTGATACCGAACCGCATTGACTTTTTGCAACGTTATTGTATAATGGTGTCAGAAATTAAGATATGATTGTGTTTTCAGGACTTCGTAAATTTGCAGAACTTTATGAAGCCGAAACCGTCATGTTTTGTATGTGCAGGCAGGGCGTCACAACTATGCCAGCATATACGAAGAATGGCAGAATTTTGACAATTTAATATGTTTGCCAACGAAGAATTGTAATTGCAGGTTATCTCTCGCCTTATAGTCTGCAATGAAAGAGCAATAAATCTACTCGCCCGGAACTGTGAGGATGAGCAAGTTTCTAAAGTAGCTTGGAGGAAACGAAAGACAGCGTTACACCAACAAGCTATGTGGCCGAAAGGCCGCCATTGCGGGAGAAAATCCCGTGAGAAGGTAGGAAACAGAGCGCGGACGCGACCCGCGTCCATAGTCCAAGTCAGGAGAATCGCTTTTCTTCGCCTGCATGAGATGCTGCCTGTTTTATGATCTCGTTACGTGCAGAAGTTGGCAAACAAAGGGTAGATAGCACGATGATCCTATCGGTATTTCGGAACAGGGCTCCGATTTGCTTCTAAAGTTGAAGCAAATCGGTGTTTTTTGTTTTGAAGCAATCGGATTATCTCGCGTCAGCGGGATGATTTGTTTTTTGCGTAAAAATCGATAGGAGGATCATCTGCGATGAATGAGCAGCAACGGCAAGCATATCTGGACCAGATCAACTATGGCCGCATTGAGCGTGTCATTGCGTACAAAAATGTGCAATTCATCATCGAGCACCAGCACGATACGCTGGAGCAGCTAACTGCATATTTGAAATCCTGCATGGAGGACATTGGACACCCGCCCGCGATGGTCGAGGTGATCGGCGGCGAGTATATTGAGTACCGTTTCGGCTCATGGCAAGCTGCAATCCGTTCCTTTTATGCCGGAAAAACCACAAACATCAAAAAACCGCCACATTTTCGTGACCGCAAGATCGTTCAGGATTTATGCGAGATCGAATTGAGACGGCTTGCAGCGAAGGACGCGGCATCTTCTGAACGGGAGGTGCAGCGATGAATCCGAGCAGAACGTATGAGGAAAATATGGCGGCGCTTAAAAAAGTTTTGACCCAACGCACCTATACGGCGCTGTCTCACAGGAACATCGAGTTCGTTCTGAAATATCAAAATGCTACGACGCAAGAGCTGGCTGCATATTTGCGGCGGCAGCAGGCGGAGCTGCGGCATATCCCCGGCAGGACAGAAATAATTGGCGGCGATTTTATTGAGCTGCGGTTCCGCGGATGGGTAAATGCGCTTGAAGCGATCGGCGTGAGCAGAGAGCTTGCGGCAAAGCGCAGTACGCCCGCGCTGGAGAAGACCATGCTCTTCCAGCAGGAATACGAACGCCAGCGGGAACAGGATATACTGGAAAAGCGGCAGAAGAAGGCTGCGAACAAAGAAAAAATGCGGCAAGAAAAGGCTGAACGGAAAGCCAAGTAAAAGCCGGCTCCTTGCCTCTCCCTTTGGGAGAGGTGGCCGAGCGCAGCGAGGACGGAGAGGGTAACAGGCAGAAGACCCTCTCAGTCGCCTGCGGCGACAGCTCTCCCGGAGGGAGAGCCAAGAACGATTGTATGCCAATCTGAAACGGACAGATTTGCAGATAGATGTGTGTCTCATCCCCCTGAGATTCGCTTCCTTGTGCGTCACAGACGCAAGGCCCCGGCTCTGCGCGGGAACACAGAGCCGGGGAACCCCCTTTCACGAAACCAGCGGGCCTTCGCCCGTCCCAATAAAAGGCGATACGCGCCGACAACTGAATAGCTGCAGCAGGAAAGGATACTGTTTCCGGGGAAGCGCCGCGACGACAAGAGCGCGCCAAGGAAACGGAAAACGTGGTCTACACATGGGCGCGTGGGAGCACAGGAAACGATACTGTTTTTGCAGCGTGTAAAACAACGTATTTAGCGGCGACCCCGTCAGCCGTTAGATAAAGCCGCTTTTCAGATCGCACGGGAGAAGCGGGAACAGAATGTGCGTTCCGCGTAGGGCATCCCGGCTGCGCGGGCAAAAAGAAACCGGGAAAATACAATATAGGAGGAAGAACTATGAAAAAGTTCACAGCAATCCTTTTGGCAGTTGTGATGCTCTTCGCTTTGAGCGCGAGCGCATTTGCAGCTACCAACTCGCTCGAAACTGATTACGCCATCGGCGACGGTCTTGGCGTATCGGTTGACCTTAACATTGAAGGCATGTACTTCGACGGCGTAGACATCCTGAACACGGCCACGAACGGCTACTATCCGTTCAGTTTCTCGCTGATTGCCAGCGACCGCACGAAGGTCGCCAGCGTCACCGTCAGCAACGGCGGCTCGTTCCATTGGGCGTATGAAGAAGATGGCAACGGCGGCTATGTGACCGACGAGGACGGCAACTACGTCGAGAGCACCACGACGAAATACGGCGTCGTCGTTCTGCCCACGACCTCGGCTTCCACCGTGACCGTCACCGGCACGGGCAATATCGGTTCGGCAACGTTCAGCTGCGCACAGCCCTGCGGCGGCACAACGGCAGCTGGTACGGCGCTCTACGCTTACCTTCCGGCTCCCGCGCAGTTCGTCAACGAAGGCGTGACGACCGGCGGCTGGGGCGACGCGTATGACAGCACCGGCACGACGCTCAAGGGAACCTCTGCGACCGGCGTCTCCCTCGGCTTCTTCGGCGGATACGCCGTCTATGAGTTCGAGAACCCGATCGCCGACGATCCCACGCATCCCTACGGCGCGGACTTCATCGTCTACGGCAACGCATTCTGGAACAACTCCGAGGCGGGCTGCATCCAGGTCTCTCAGGGTCCGGACGACAACGGCAACTGGGAATGGTACGACATCGCGGGCTCGATGTATTACACCAAGAGCACCCCGAACGCATCCATCAAGTTTACGAACCCCAACCCGAACGAGGACAAGGGCATTACTACGGCTGGTGCGACCAGCACTCTGGCAGATGTTTCCTACGATCTGACAGTGAACGGCACGACCACGCCCGGCACAGTCACGAAGAACACCTTCCACAACCACAGCTGGTTCCCGCTGAACGCGAACTACTTCGCCGCCTCCGGCTCCCGCGCGGCGATGGCCAAGGTCGATGAATTCTCCTTCGTCAGCAGAACGCTGAACAGCGACAGCATTACCGACACCCTGACCTTCACCGGCACGCTTCTGAACAACTATCCCGGCACGGGCAAGACGGATCAGATCGGCTTCGGCTACTGCGACGTGCATCCGAACAAGACGCTCGGCGGCACCATCGCCTACAACCCGTATCAGACCTTCACCAGCAGCAGCGACTATGATACCAAGGTTGCGGGCACGAGCGGCGGCGACCCGATCGACATCGCGTGGGCAGTCAAGTCCAACGGCACACCGGCCAAGCTGGGTTCCATCAAGTATGTCCGCATCTACACCGGCATGGCGCAGATGAACGGCATCTTCGGTGAGATTTCCACCGAGGTCTGCGGCGTTGCAGCCTGCACCGGTACGGGTACCGGTGCGGCAGGGAAAACGTTGACAATCAAAAAGGATCTGACATCGTATAAACCGGAAAGCGGTTGGAGCAAGAGCCTTACGCCGGGTGCTTGGACGATTAAATCGAGCGCGAGCAATGTTTATATCAATGGTGCGCGCGTTGACGCTTCGAGCGGATACAGCTTAACTGTTGAATCCGGTAAGACCTATCAGATCATCACGCAGAACGGTACGGAATCCCCGATTGTAGCTGTGGTAACAGGCAAATAACAAGCAGCTATGGAAAAAACGGTCAAAAGTGGCGCGGCGTTAGCCGCGCCACGCACCCTGCTCACATGGTTGCTGGTATTGATCATACTGCTCGGTGTGGTTACGCCAGCGCTGGCGGCAGATATTCAGCAAATTGATCTGCCGGCAATTTTTGCGAGCGGGGAAAAAGGTACATGCACATTTGTCCCACCCTTCTTTCGGGAAAATGAGGATTACGAAGGCTTCGTTCAAGAAAGCTATGACGTCTACTTTCTAAATGTCACAGGTGACTATCAGAGATTGCAGGTGCTGGATACAGGTTCTGCATATCCTGATTATTCTGCTTCTATCGAGATGCTAGAATCAATAGCAACTGTTGATCACGCAGAAACGGATGACGCATATAAGGCAATGGTGGCAAACTATGCGCAAGCAAAGACGTGCATAACGCTGAATACGGGCATTGTAATGACCGATGCCGATAAAGCAGATCATTTGCTGGCATTTATTTGTATAACAGATGACGATGATGAACTGCATTATGGGTATCTTCTCATTGAATGGGAAAAAGCAACCGGCAAAGTAGATAAGAGCAAACTTGAAGCAGCGCTGAAAAAAGTTCCAACAACCGGATACTATAAAGACGATGATCGTTTTAACGGCAAGACAGTAAGCGAAAAAGGCTTTTGGAACGAAATGCAGGCAGTTGTAAAAGCTGCTCAGGATGTGTATGTCGACGAGAATGCAGGAACGGACGAGGTAGACAAAGCGACAAAATCGCTGGATACCACGGACAAGGATAGCGCACTGTCCAAAGCCATCGCAGACCTGATCCCAACGTCTCAAGTCAACCCGACAGGGCTTTATGAAACGCTGAATCTATACAGTGAAGAGGATGCGAAGGATTATTCCCTCGACAGTTGGACGGCGTTCGCAAGCAAACGCGATGAGGCGCAAAAGCTGCTTGATTCCCTGTTCACGAAGGACGCGGAAGGAAACGTCACAGCAACGGAGGAAAACAGCTCCGCCAAGCATCCGCAGGCGGATGTGGACGCGCTGGTTGAGGCGCTGAAAGGAGCCAAAGCCGGTCTGGACACCCGTGTTCACAGCCTGCTGCAAGCGGTCACTGACAACGCGCTTGCCGGTATCTCGCTCTACGCAGGCTATTACGACACGCTGAGCGCGGACGACTACACCAGCGATAGCTGGCAGGCCTATGTGACAGCGCGCGCCAATGCGCTGAACACCGCGAAGGAACACGGAACATTCACCTCCACAATGGGTGTAAGCGAAGTAGGGATACAGGCAGACGCGTTCAACCGTCTCCGCAGCGCGTATTTCAGCCTTGTTCCGAAGGCAAAGACGATCACCGTGCGCGTCTCGCTGACCGACGAATTAGCGGCCAAAAAGGCAACGTCCATCAGCAAGAAGCTCAACATGCGCACCTATACCCGCACGGTGAATGCCGGTACGACGGTCGCGGATGTGATGACCAGCACCTATAAGAACGAGAATGTCTGGCGTGTCAACTCCATGAGCAAGCTGATGGTCTACGTCAACGGCACGATGTGCTTCTCCTGCCGGGCGGGCGGTATCGACTACGCTGGATTTAATGAGTATAGCAAGTTCCTGCTCCACGACGGCGACGAAGTAACCATCGTGCGCGTGGAAATGCCGGGCATGGTCAACATCAGCGAGGATATCTGGCCGATGGCGCTTGAACGTGTGCCGGATCAGATGCGGTATCAGACGCTGACGACGGATCTTCCGCAGGACGAGACCAACGGCGCTTACAAGGCGGTCGTCGGCGTGCCGTTCACGCTGACGGCGACCTCAAAGGCAGCTATGCCCGCCTACATGACGGACGACGAAGCAAAGCCCACCGCGGGTGCATACGTCTTCCGCAGCATGAGCGTGGACGACTATGAATCGGTGGTCAACGCCGAGATTTTGACCGACACGAAGCTCAAGACCGGCGCGGACGGCACGCTCACCATGACCGTCTATCAGCCGGGCTGGCAGCTCATCAACGTCTATAACCTCGACAGCGACGACGCAGCGTTCGTCAACGGCGGCGCGATCCTGATCTACGCCGAGGTCGATGAATCACAGGCAGACCTCACGAAGATCAAGAACGATCTGCGGGCAGAGCTCAAAAAGACATACGAGAATCCGGACTATCCGAAGGAGTGCTTCACGGAGGCTGATTGGCAGACGATCGAAACGCTCTACAAGACCGGCATGGACGGCATCGACGCGGCGGAGGACGCTGCTTCCGCTTACGCGGCGCAGCTGACTGCGAAGTCCGGCATCGAGGCGCTCCAGAGCAAGGCCGCGGACACGAACGCGAAGAACCTCGCCGATTTCCGGGCGCTCATGAAGCGCTTCCCCGAAGATCTGACGAAGCTCGACGCGTCGGCTGTCAAGCTGATCGACCAGCTCGAGAGCTACTACAACGCGATGACGCAGTATCAGCGCGACGAGCTGAGCGTGCAGGAAACGAAGCGTTACAACGAGATTCTCGCCGCGCGCGAGGGACTGGCAGCTGGCGGCGCGAAGAACTACACGCTGACGGTGGCGTATGACCTCTCTGCTGTGCCGGAAAAAGACAAGGGCGGTCTGGAAGCCATGATCAAGTGGCTTCAGGAGCACCGCGTCGTCGACGGCACGAACGGCACCACCGGCGGCACGAGGATGGCGGGGCTGTTTACCTTCAACAAGGTGAACACAAGCCAGACGAAGGTCAATTACGAGGAAGTGACGACGGTCGACGTTGGTACGGACGTCTACTTCTGCGCGAACCCGACCTACGCCACCTACTTCCAGATTCGCGGCGCGCGCAAGAGCGACAAGAATGGCCTGACGCTGACGGATGCGAGCGTGAAGACAAACTTCCCGTATCTCGTTACTGGCAATGATTACGCCATCACCGACACCGGTGCGGCGTGGCGCATTGAGGATCACTGGGTCAAGGGAACGAACACCACCGAGGTTCCGCACTTCTACGTCAATGACAACGAGTACGAGCTTCGCGGCATCACGTTCTCCGGTCTCGCCGAGGAAGACATCGCCGACCGAAGCCTTGATACCTTTGACTGGTCGGACTACGGCACGGACGTCAAGGCCAGCCGTATCCTCCGGAGCTTCAAGTACTTCACCATGCCGTATGACAACGTGGTGGCCACGGTGACGTGGGTTCCCGCCGGCGGCTCCGCCGACGAGATCACCGCTGCGAAAGACAGCGCGCTGGCCGCAGCCAAGACCGCGCTCGACGGCTACGGCACAGAGCATCCGAAGTACGAGCAGATCTACGCTGCATATGAAGCTGGCATTGAGAAAATCAAGAACGCCAAGACCGTCGAAGCCGTCGGCGAGGCGCGCAGAACCGTGCTCAAGAACATGGCCAACGCTGCCAACGACGTTAATACCGGCGCCGAGATCAAGGGCTGGGAATACGGAACAGGCGAGTATTGGAAGAAGGTCAACGACGTCACGAACGGCAATGCCTTTACGCCCGGCGTGCAGGTCGGTACTGTGACCGTCAGCGTCCAGAACTACACGAACGACGGCAGCAGCGCCGAGGGCGAGAACAAAGCCGCGCTCGAACACTTCTACAGACCTGAGGATCAGTACTGGCTCGAACGGAAGAATTACCCGCTTGGCGAAAACGACACCATGATGACCGTTCTGCTCCGCGCACTCACGGAAGCGAACTGCACATGGCTCGGCACCGGCGGCAATGGCGACGGGACGTATGATTTCGACATCACCTATCTTTCCACCATTACCGACGGCGATTACAGCCTTGCCGAATTCACCGGCGGCCAGCAGTCCGGCTGGATGGGTACGCTCAACGACTGGTTCACCAACGAGGGCTTTGCCAGCTTCTCCGTGAAAAACGGCAAGCTGGCGGACGGCGATATCATCAGCATCAAGTACACCTCCGTGGGTCTTGGCGAAGATGTCGGCGGCACGTGGAGCAACTCTGACACGACGCTCAAATCGCTGACGTTCGACGGCGATGGCAACCCGCGCCTGACCACCACGTTTGAACCCGGTAAGCGCGGCGGCACCTATACCTACACGCTCGTCATCGACGGCGACAGCTCGAACCTGACGGTGACCCCGACGGCGGCGAACAAGAACTTCCTCGTGAAGACGTTCCTGAACGAAAAGGTCACGTCCAACACCGAGGGCAGCAGCTTCTACAAGCGCACCGAGTCCATCCCCGTCGTCGCGGGCGACACGATCTACATCGGCTGCGGCATCAAGGGCTGGCCCACCATGAACAATCAGGCCGGCAACACGCAGTCGAACGACGGCACGTGGTATGTGGTCAGAGTGCTCTCTGCCAGCGGCAGCTATAAGGTGGTCGAAGATCAGCTGAAGCAGCTCCCGCAGGCCGACACCATCGACTTTACCAACTACGAAAAGTACGAAAAGCAGATCGCTGCGGCAGAGGCTGCGTACAAGCAGCTGCAATCCGAGCAGCAGGCTAAGGTCAATAAAGATGCTGTCGAGAATCTGGAAAAGCTGCTTGAGAAGGTACAGAGCTACCGCAAGCTCAAGGAGTTCAAGGCGACGGTCAAGTCGCTTCCCAGACCGGCTGAGGCGACGCTCGACGATGTGGAGGAGATCCGCAGCGCCCAGCGTACATACGAGGAGATCAAGAAGAATTCTGACCTGTATGAGAGCCTCTCCGTCGCGGAAACCAGAAAGATGGACGAGCTGATCGAGGCTGCCGATACGCTGATCTGGAACGACGCTGTCGAGAAGATCAACGCCATCGGTACCGTGACCATCAATAGCGGCGACGCGATCAACGCGGCGAAGGCAGCTGTATCCAGACTGTCGGCGGATCAGCTGAAGACCTTCCCGCAGGAGCTGCTGGACAAGCTGGCCGAGGCGGAAAGAATCTATCACCTGCTGACGGAAGGCAGCGATACGCCGGTTCGCCCCGTCACGCCGAGCAAGCCGAAGAACGACAAGCCCACCACGGGCTCTTCGTTCACTGATGTTCCGGCTGGAAGCTGGTACGAGGAAGCTGTGAATTATGTCCATGAAAAGGGCCTCATGAACGGCACGTCCTCCAATGCTTTCAGCCCGAACGCAAATACGACGCGCGGCATGATCGTCACGATCCTCGCCCGTGTCGAGGGCGTGAACACGAATGGTGCGCCGTGGTACGCGGCAGGCCAGAAGTGGGCCATGGACAACGGCATTTCGGACGGCACCAATATGCCGGGCGTCATCACCCGTGAGCAGCTGGCAACGATCCTGTACCGCTACGCGAAGCAGAAGGGCTACGACGTGAGCAAATCCGCCGCCCTGACCGCCTTCTCCGATGCGGACAAGGTCAACGGATATGCGGCAGAGGCCATGCAGTGGGCAGTCGCCGAAGGACTCCTTCAGGGCTCGAACGGCAAGCTGAACCCGCAGGGCTCCGCCACCCGCGCACAGGTCGCGACCATTCTCATGCGCTTCATGGAAAAAATCGCAAAATGAAACACGCAGTCCAACGTTCTGAATTGAATATTGGATAACCACCCCAAGCTGGGCGGTTCCCCACGCGAAAGCGTGGGGAACCGTGCGGCTTATTCGTGCGTTTAAGGGTACTTCTTAAAAGTACGAATAAGCTGCACAAAATGCAGACTTTTTTAAGGGGGAAGCCCTTTTCCCGGAGGGCGAACACACATGAAAAAATTCTTTGAAAGGTACCCATGGGTGCAGCAGGCGGGCTGCGGCGTGCTGATCTGTGCGCTGCTGCTGAGCATCTGTCTGCCGCTTATGGGCATGCGGTCAGTTGAGCCGGAAAACCCGATTCTGGACGCTGCGCCGCAGGAGATCACCGTTTTGCAGGCGGGGCAGGCGCCCGGCCATGCCGGAAACGGCGAAGCCGAAAGCACCGGCGCAGCCGGTTCAGGCGGCAGCACAAACAGCGAGCTGACCGGCGAGCAGGAGCAGCCAGACCCGGAGGAAACGGAAAATCAGGCGGAGCAGGGACAGGACACCCAACCGGAGCAGCAGCCGGAATCGAAGCCCCAGCAGGAAGTCCTGGCCGATGCCGCCATCGGTACGAACACGGATTCCAACAAGGGCGACGAGGGCGAGGAAGCCGGAGATACCGGCGAGACGGACGAGGATCTGCCGGAAACGGAACTCGACCTCGGTGCGCTGCTGACGTGGTACAAATATGGCTCACAGGCAAGCTCCATGGTCTGTGCGCCGGGAGAATCTGTCGGCAAGCGCGTGCTGCTTGCCCAGCTTGATCGCGGCAGACTGCGCTATGAACTCAACCTCACCGGCCTTGACGCGGACGACGCAAAGATCACCGGTGTGCAGGTTGCAGTTGGAAACGGCGTATCACAGGACGCGGAAACGCGCGGCGTGCTGGATATGACGCTGCCGGACGGCGCGGAGTTTCAAAACTATATCCTGACCGTGCAGGCCCATGCCGTACAAAAGAACCAGAAGGGCGAAACCGTGGAGACAGACGTGAATTTCGCGTTTGTGCTTCGCTTGGAAAGCGGCATTGACCTTGATTTGCAGCTTACATGGCAGCCCAATGGTCAGGCCACCTGCCCGGCCAACGGCTCTGTCAATCGCACAGTCAAGAGCGACACGCTGACGGACGGAAAGTTTGCATACACGCTGCAATTCCTCGGCGAAAGCGCGGATGATGCAACGATCCGCACGGCGGAATACTGGGCGACGGACGGCGAACGCGGCACGCTCTCGGAATCCGGAGAAATTCAGATGGCTGCGGCAGACGGCAAGGACACGGAGACCTACTATCTCGCCGTGACCGCCGAGGTGCTGGGGCAGACCATCAGCTATACGTTCGTCGTAACATATGAGGACGGCCTTGACCTTCAGCTCCAGTTCACATGGTACGAAAAATCCGTCACGGCGCAGAACGTTCTCTGCGATGCGGACAAGCGCGCGGCGCTGACCATCAAGCATAACCAGATCAATAACAGTGAGCTTTTGTATAAGCTCGGTCTGACTGGTCGGAGCGCACAGGACGCGCAGATCACAAGCGCCAGCTTCAACGGGGCGGCTATGAGCACGGACAGCGGCTCCGTGCGGCTGGAAGCCACGGACAGCGGCGCGACCTATACGGCCCTCGTGACCGCGAAGGTCAAGGATCGTACCGTCACATTTACGGTCACGATCCGTTACCAGAGCGACGTTTCGCTTGAAATGGCGTATACCGTTATGGAAGATGGTGCGGCGAAGCCGTGTGTCCTGAAATGCGAAAACAGGAAGACCGTCCATGCGGAGGATGTCTATGACAATCAGCTGACGGACGGGCTGCTTGGCTACGAGCTGCGGCTCACAGGCGAGGACACGTCTGGCATTGAGATCACCTCCGTCACCTGCTATCAGTCGGGCGATTTCAGCACAAAGACACTCACAGCGCCCACCGGCAGCGTGACGCTGCTTCTGGCCGAGGATGGCAAAACGGGCGAAAATACGTTTACCATCAAAGCCTCCGGCGCGGGCGAAGAATACACGTTTATCATCAGCATCCCGTATAAGCACCGCGGTGATCAGGAGGTAAAGATCGAGTGCGATCTGGAGGGTGTCGAAAGCGTCGCAAACGGACAGATGCTGACCTTTAAGCTCCGCGCTTGGAGCGAGGATGCCGAGCAGAACAAAACGTATATCCTGTATACCGGAACGGACACCAAGCTGAGTGTAAAGATGGATGATGAAGCGTGCATCTTTACCGGCGTTGCGGGCGGAAGCTGGCAGCAGTTCAAGGTGACGCCGAGTAATCCGGAAAAGGGAGACACAAACGAGCATACACTTGTGATCAGTGCCGAGGACGCCTTCGGCAATAAAGGCGAGAAAACGATCCTGCTCCGCGGCGAACGCGCAAGCAGCGGCGAAAAACTCGGCGAGGCGACGATCGTGATCGACATGGGCGTCGTCGGACTCGGTTCTTCGTCCATTACCTGTGATGTCCTTGCCGGTGAACCGGCGTCCTGTGCAGTTGCAAAAGCGGTCTGGGGCTATACGGCGCCGGAGCCATTCGGAACGGCTGAACGAAGCCTCGGATGGCGCGCGGAGTGCAACGATCCGTTCGGCCCTGATTTCTATCTGAGAAGTCTGGACGATACAAGCGGGCTTGGTATGCGCGCCAATGCGATCAGCGGCTCATGGAGCGCTACGGAAGCGGAGAACTTTTCCAGAATTGACGCGCAGTTTGGTGAAGGCACAAATCTGGACATCCTCTGGCGCTGCATCTACCGCAACAGCCTGAGCCTGAATGACGCAAGCAGCAGTCTCGGTGAATTGGATTTCACGGAGGGTTCCGGCTGGGAATATGAAATTAACGGAACTTATCCGTCCTACGGCATGGACAAGGCCGACTTAAAGCCGGGAGATACGCTGACGCTGCGCTATACGCTGGCTTACGGCTGGGATATCGGAAATGGGCAGGGTCGCGGAAACGCTGTCGGCTACTGCGTGACCTACTACGGCGGCGGGCGCTGGTCCGAAGAACCGCACCACGATCTGCAAGCTGTTACAACGGACGGTATAACAAAACAGATCTGTAAGCGCTGCGGCTTGGAGAATCCCTGCACACACCCGAAGGATCACCAGAAGTATGTCGATCAGGAGAACGGAACCTGCGCGCTGGTCTGCGGGGACTGCGGGAAAAACGTTGGCGACCCCGCGCCGCATGTGCTTCAATACACGAGCGAAGAAAATTCCGAGGTACACATCATCACATGCCAGCACGACTGCGGATACAAAAAGGAAGAACCGCATATCTGGAAGGAAATCAGCAACACGGCAAACTGTGAACACGGCGGTATCCGAACGGATGAATGCCAGGATTGCCATGCAAAGCGGGAGACAGAAGAACCTGAACCGCTGGAGCATGAAATTGGGGACGTTTGGTATTCTGACGGTGCAAAACATTATCAGAAGTGCAAAAACTGCGGTACGCATATCAATGAAGCGGAGCACCACTACGTAGAAGGCGAATACGACTGGATATGCGATAAGTGCAAGATGCTGCATATGAGCGCCTGCAATGGTATCGGTGAGTTCCGCTGGGATGGCTCCGAAGTAGACGCGGATGGACATACGCTCTACTGCAAAGATTGCGGATTGTCTGTCAAGCAGACGCACGACCAGAAGGGCGAAAACGGTGCCTGCTCGGTCTGCGGGTACGGCAGTCACGTCTGCGAGGATCATAAGCAATATGTGAACAACAACGATGGCACGACACATAAAGTGATATGCAGTGTCTGCCAGAAAGAACTGGTCGAATCCGAGGCACACACCTATGTTGAGGGCATCTGCGCCTGCGGCGCAATAGACCAGACCTACACGCCGCCGACTGACCCTGACCCCACCCCGGACCCGAATCCGGGCGGGGATGAAGACGGCGGCGGAAGCGGCGGCAATCCCGGTGGAGACGGCGACGGCGGAGATGATTCCGGCGGCGGCTCTGACAGCGGAGACACCGGCGGAGAAGGATAACGACATAAAAATAACGAATAGGAGCAGCTTGCTATGAATACAAAAATCAACGAGATTTTACAGGAGATCGAGTCCGTTATCGTCGGCAAGAATGAAATTGTCGAGAAGATTTTAATGGCCATTCTGGCGCAGGGCCACGTGCTCATGGAGGACGTGCCCGGCGTCGGCAAGACCACGACGGCCATGGCCTTTGCAAAGGTTCTGGGCTTGGAGACGCGCCGCGTGCAGTTCACGTCGGACACTGTGCCGTCGGATATCATCGGCTTCTCGGTCTATGACAAAAAGGCGGACGAGTTTGTCTACAAGCCCGGCGCGATCATAACGAACCTGCTGCTGGCAGATGAGATCAACAGAACGTCCAGCAAGACGCAGTCTGCGCTGCTGGAGGCCATGGAGGAGCACAAGGTCACGGTGGACGGCAAGACGTATGATTTGCCGAATCCCTTCATCGTCCTTGCCACGCAGAACCCGGTGGGTTCTGCCGGTACGACGATGCTCCCCAATTCCCAGCTTGACCGCTTCCTCATCCGTGTCAGCATGGGCTACCCGGATCACAAAAGCAGCGTCAACATTCTCCGTGACCGCCATGTGGATAATCCCCTTGACCGGGCGTATGCGGTGGTCAACAAGGAAGAACTGCTGGGACTGGTGCAGGACGTGCGAAAAGTGGATATGCGCGACGCCATTCTGGACTATGTGACCACGCTCGTGGAAAAGACCAGAACCCATCCGCAGGTCGCGCTCGGCGTCAGCCCGCGCGGTGCGCTGGCGGTCTGCCGGATGGCGAAAGCATATGCGTATCTCAATGGCCGTGACTTTGTGATGCCGGAGGACGTCGCCGCGATCTTCCCGGACGTCTGCGCACATAGACTTATGCTCAACAGCAAGGCCCGCATGATGGAGGAAAAGCCGGAAACCGTGCTGGCTGAAATTCTCGAGACGACGGATATGCCGGTGCTGAAAAAATGAGAATAGTACGAAAATTCGTCTGGCTGCTGCTGACGCTGGGGCTTCTCGTCCTTGCCGTCCAGACAACCAGCCCCATCGCGCTCGGCCTCGCCGCCTGCATGGTGCTGCTGCCGCTTTTGTGCCTGCCGGTCAACCTGTACGCGGCCAAAAAGCTGAAGCTGGCGGTCAGACTGCCTGTGAATCTCCGAAAGGGTGAAAGCGGAACGGCAGAGCTGACCGTACAGAATCCAACATGGCTGCCGGTCTGCCAGATTGCCTGCCGGGTACGGCTGGAAAACCAGTTAAACGGCGAGATACAGACAGTTCAAATCGGCTGCGGTGTGTGGCCGAAAGGAAAACGGACGATGAAGATTGCTCTGCAAAGTCCGTGGTGCGGCAGAATCCGTTTGACCGTGGAATCCGCCCGCCTGTATGACTGCTTCGGTCTCATTGGCGTGAAAATGCAGCCTGACGCGCACGGCGCGTGCGTGGTGCAGCCGGATACGTTTTTGCAGACGCTGGTTCTTTCCCCTGCCGCGGCGCACATCGATGATACCGAAGACTATTCCAACGAGCGTCCCGGCTATGACCTGTCCGAGATGTTCCAAATTCGCGATTACGTCCCCGGCGACAGCCAGCGGCAGATTCACTGGAAGCTCAGTCATAAATATGACAAGCTGATCGTCAAAGACCCGTCGCTGCCCATCACGCGCTCCGCCGCTGTCTTTTGGGAACGCACGGAGGAACAGCCCACTGCCGCCCGCACCGACGCAGAAGCTGAAATCGTTGTCTCCGTCTGCCGGAACCTTCTTTCCCAGTCCGTGCAATTCACGGTCGGCTGGAACGAGGGAGACACGGGCCGCTGCGTGTTCCAGCAAATTCGGGACATGGACGACCTCATCGGTCTGCTGCCGCGCCTGTTTACGGCGAAGGCGGCCACAGGCGTCAGCGGCGCGTCGCTTCTTCTCCAAGAAGTACCGGTTGGAAGCTGGTCTCACCTGATTTATGTTTCCGGGGAACAACAGGCGGAAACGGAGCAGCTTTCCACGATTGGCCGCTTGACCGCGCTTGTCTGCGGTGAGCGGTTCAATGAGAAGGACTACGCCGCGCAGCTCTCCGAGCTGGAACTGTAAGGAGGGCAGGCTATGAAGAACAAAAGAAATACCGGCCTGCGTGCCGGCGTTTACCAGGAAAGTAGCGATCAAAAAAGTACGCTCTTTGATCTGCTTGCTAGCATCCTGATTTTCCTCGCGTTTGCCGCAGTTTGTTACACGGTAAGCGGCTTCTCTGCAATGCTCTGGCTGCTTGGGGCAGGTATTCTGACCTGCATCGCTGCTGCAATCATCCGGCATTTCCAGAAGACAAAGCTACTGTTCCCCATTCTGCTGGCGGCACTGCTGCTCGTTGTTTTGTTCGCGCGGAACCCGCTGCTGAACGGCTTCGGTGCGGCGTGGAACACGCTGCGTGACCTCTGGGCGGCGGAAAAAGGTATCCTTCTGCCGCTTGCCGAAACGGACGGCACTGGCCTTTGGCTGGCCGGGATTGTGACCGGCATTCTGCTTGCGATGGTGAGTGTCGCGCTCTCATGCGTACCGACATTGACAGCAGTTTTGCTGGCAGCCTTGAGTGTAGCAGCGGCGTTTGTGCAGCCGGGTGTCCTGCTCCTTGCCGCCGCAGCGATTGCCTTGCTGCTGCTGACATGGCAGAAAAGCAAAAACGCCGTCTCGGCGGCGAGCTTTCTGCTTGTGGGTGGAATCGTCGCGGGCGTAGCCGCAATTTTCCTGCAAACAGGCACGATGCAGGCCCTTTCGCAAAATGCAAAAGACACTCTGCATCACTGGCGATACGAAAAAGCGGAAGAACTTCTGCCGGAGGGCGATCTGTCCGAACCGGTCACAAAGACAGAAAGCACGGACACCATCCTGTCCGTCACGGCGGATACGGCGCAGACGCTCTATTTGCGCGGCTTCGTCGGCGATACATACGAAAATAAAGTATGGTCTGCGCTGGACGCGCAGACTGCCGCAGAGGAAAAAGACCTCTTTTACTGGCTGCATCAGTCCGGCTTCTATCCGCAGAGCCAGTTGGCAACGGCTGCGCGGCTGATGGGCAATTATCAGTCCGGCAGCGTCAGTGTCCAGAACCTTGCCGGGTGCAGCCTGTATCGCTATGAGCCGTGTACGGTGCTGCCGGAACGCGCAGACTTGACGAAAAACAAAATTCAGCCCTCTACGCTTGAAACAAACGGTCTGCGCGGTGAGCGCGGATATTCCTATGAGACGGTTTCAGATGCGCAGACCCTGCTGCCGGAGCTGCTGGACTTCCTGCAAAACGACACGTCGGACGGCGTGAAATCATACTTACAGATGGAAAGCGCGTACCGCGAGTTCGTGTATTCCTACGCGCTGACCGTGCCCGCGGAGTTCCGCGCGCAACTCGGCGCGGTGCTGGATCAATGCTGCGAGAGCTACGGCCCGGCAGACAGCCTGACGAAAGAGCAGGCGCAGACGGCGGCGCTGGCATTTCTGGAATTGTGCTTTGACGGAAGCGATACCATCGCGCTGCCGCTGACTGACACGGCGGACGGCACGACGTATCAATACGCGACCGTCGCAGCCTTGGCGCTCCGCTACTACGGCATCCCCGCCCGCTATGTCGAGGGCTATACGGTCAAGGCCGCAGAAAACGAGCCGACGAACGTGAACGCAAGCGCCGCGAGCGCGTGGGTGGAGGTATATCAGGACGGCATCGGCTGGCTGCCGCTGGCGCTGACGCCGGGCCTCGAAGACCTCACTGCCGAGCAGACCGAGAGCGGCATCAAGCCGGTCGGCGCGGGCAAGGAAGGCGATGGCGACGGCCCGCGCGTGACGGAAGGACAAGAACTGGAACAGGACAATGCAGAGCCGGACAATTCGGAGGACAACACCCCGGACGGCGGCCAGCGCACCGGGCTTCTCCACAAACCCGCATTCTGGATCTTGCTCGTGGTTGGAATTTTGCTGTTGCTGCTTGCGGCCATCTTCATCCGCCACGCGGTCAGCCTCAAAAAGCGGAACGAAACGTTCACGCAGGAAGACCAGTCCGCCGCAGCCGCCTGCCTGTTTACAGACTGCGCAGCGCTGCTGGCCGCAATGGGTCTCAAGCGCGGCATAGGTTCCATGCTGGAGCTCTGTGAAACGGCAAAGGAGCAGCTTGGCGAGGATTACGCCGCGAAGCTGCACGATATGACCATGTATAACGCGCAGGCGCTGTTTTCCAGCCGCGCGATCACGCCGGAACAGCTCGCGGAAATGCGCACATTCCACGACGCGACGCAGAAAAACCTGAAAACCCACACAAACTGGCCGAAAAAACTGCGGCTGAAGTGGCTGAACTGCCTGTACTGATGGGAGGAATCTTGATGAACCTGAAACGAATGACCGCAGCATTGCTCCTGCTGGCAATGCTCCTGTCCTGCCTGCCGCTCGGCGTGCTGGCAGCGGATGCAGAGCCGGTCGAAGAGCCGGGAACCGTGGACACCGCGCCCGCGGAAGACGCAGAAATAGAAGACGCCGCAGCGGAAGCCCTGCCTGCCGCGCAGTCCGCAGACGGAGAGAATTTCTTTTATTTCTCCGCCGAGGCGGAAGGAAAGCTGCTGATTGCGCCCGTGAAGATCTCCTATCAGGACGGGCAGACAATATGGCAGGCGCTGAACGCCAGCCAATATCGCTTTGAGATGGACGGCGGCGATGGCTTTGTTACCACCATCGAGAATGTAACCGGCAACTATCGGTATAGCAGTGTGCCATCCGGCGTGACGCTTGACCATGCGGCAGCCTCCGTGACGTACTTCCGTTTCACCGAATCGGAGCAGAGCGCAATCACGTCAGGACTGCAAACGCTGATGCAGGTCATGGCCGGGTATCTGGATAAGCCCGCCGATGTGCGAAGCGCTGCGTCGGCGGCTTACCAGAAAGCGTATGACAATTACCTTTGTATTGACAGCGACACAGCAAAAAACTATGCCGAAGAAATTACAAAGGCGATCACGGACTATGAGACGGGACAGCGGACGACATACGAGGTCTCGTTTTCACAGTTTACCGGCACCGATTATACCATTTCGGCGGCAAACTCATTTGGAAAGCAGTTTTATGCCGAGACAGACGGAAAACTGCGCCTGCCGAACGGCAATTATACGTTTTGCATTCGCAGGGATAACAAGTCGGTCACGGGTGAACTGACAGTCAATGGAACGGCGCTGACGATCAGCGGCCTTCCGTCGATCCCAACTGCAGAATGGATCAACGAAGAAGCCTTCGCGATTTCGGAGGTCAGCGGCTATAAGGAAACAAATTATAAACCGCTTGTGCTGGCGGACGATGGTGCGCACGCTTTTGCAGCCGCTATCCTCGACACCTTCACCGGCTCGCTATATCCGTATGTGACGCTGACCGATTCTGTTCCAGACGGCGCTGCCATTTCTGCGATTTATACAAATACGGCAGGTACCGAGATCAGCAGCCGCGTTACAGATGGATCGAAGCGGGAGCCGCTATATGGTGTGCTGACGCGCGGCGCAAACGGAAATGAGATCTTGTTCCGGGTGAGCGCCGAGTCCGGCAGCTATATGCTGCATGAGGAGCTCACGCTGCGGCTGGGCCGAAAGCCGACGCTGTCTGCGCTGCGGATGGAGGGCGCGTCCGGAAATAAACCGGCGGCAAACGAGCGCTTTTCCAATCAGACGTTTACCTATACCTATAAGGTACTCAACACGGAAGAAAGCCTCAAGATCTATCCGACACCGACGGTGCAGTCCTATTCCGTGTATGTGAACGGGACGCAGCTGACAGACGCATATGTTTCTGTGCCGGTCGATCAGACGAAGGAAACGCAAAATATCCCTGTTCTCGTGACAAGCGGGCGCTATCAGACGGAATATACGCTCATCGTCCAGCGCGGCGAAGGGAAAAAGGTGACGGTGACGCTGGCGGATGGGAACATGGACATCGTCATGAAAAACGGAAACGGAGAGATCCTACAGTCGCGCCGAGAAGCTGGGAACAAATACATCTATACGCTGGTAAACGGTGAAGAATATACCTACTATGCGACGAAGGACACCTATTATCATGCGGAAGAAACGTTTACGCTGAATGATGAGAATGCAGAATTCACCGTCTCCATTCCGCAGGCGCAGATTCCGAGCCTGAGTGCGCTCTATGTCGGCCTGAGATCGTCGCTTCCAATCGAAGCGCTTGATTTTGGACAGAAGTTTACGCCAGAAACGCACAGTTATACGGCGGTCGTTCCGGACAATCAGGGACGGCTTGCGGTCTGGGCAGATCCGGCAGACGGCGCTGCATGTACGCTTCGCTACTGCTCTATCACAGATACGAACACGGACGGCACATGGCAAACTGTGCAGGACGTTGCGAGAACAAGCGCAGAGGGAAAAGAGCTTACCGATGCGATCCTGTTTGGAAACGTCTATGGAAATACGCTGACGTTCACAGCATCCAAAGCAGGTACTGCCAGCGGCACAAAAAACATTACCTATTCTGCGGACTATGTTGTGACGCTGAAGCGCGGGCTGTCCTTGAACAGTATGACGATCACCTACGGCGGCAGTCCGGTGATCCTCCATTATGGAGAAAACGGAACCGGCTTCCTTTCCTCGCAGAAGGCATATATCATTACGGTTCCGGAGATGGCGACAGCGCTGGAGCTGACGCTTGGAACAAGAAACGGCCCCCGGTACGGCGAAACGGACAGCGGCTACGCGCTGCTGGTCAACAATGAAAGTGTGCAGGCGGGCGAAGCGGTTTCCGTCGCACTCAGCGGAGCGGCTGATACGCAGAGTATCACGATCACAGTAAAGGATCAGGCGAACCTTAACGACGCGACCGACTATACCGTTACCGTCAACAAGGCGGCAGGTACCGCGGTGAAGTTTTCTCTTGCGCCGGAGGGGGCGATGCTTTACATCTATGAAAAAGCCAGCGGTGTGCGTCTCTGGCCGGACAGCGAAGGCAGATATGCGTTCTCGACGGGGTTCACCTATCTCTATAGTCTGACAAAATACGGCTTTGCCGGGCGAAGCGGAGCGATCCAGCTGGAAGCCGGCGACAACGGGAGCATGACCCTGCATTTTGGCACGATGCAGCAGACAGATAAGACGGAACGCTTTGAGCCGGAACAGTCATATCCTGTTGCCGACAATACCGTCATTTCTCTGCAGCTGAAAACCGCAGACAAGAATCCGGACATTGATCCGAACATTCCGTCCGGATGGGCGGATTTCCGCGGCACGGCGTATGACGCAAACGGCAATATGACCGGCACAGCCAACACAAATAATGGCGTAACGAGGGCAAAAATCCCGTTTGCGGCGGAGAGCGGCACACTCTATTGGGCAAGCAAAGTCGGCGATGGCTACAGTGAAGGTGCAGTCGGCAATCCGATTCTGGTCGGTGGTAATCTGATCGCTTATGCCGGAACGAGAATTCTAAAGATCGACAAGGACACCGGCGCAGTTCTATGCGAGGGTACAATGGCAGGTACGTCCAGCTTTGCGATCAATAATTCGACGTATGCCGAGGGCATGATCCTTGTCGGGCTTTCCAATGGACGGATTCAGGCATTCAACGCAGATACGTTGAAATCTCTCTGGCTTTACACAGATCCGCTCGGCGGACAGCCAAATTGCCCGATCACCGTATCAGACGGTTATGCCTATACAGGCTTCTGGAACAGCGAGATAAAGAACGCCAGCTTTGTCTGCATCTCTCTGACCGACGAAGACCCCGGCGAAGCAAAGGAAGCGAAGGCCCCGACGTGGCGGTATGTGCAGAAGGGCGGCTTCTATTGGGCCGGTGCATATGTATGCAGGGACTATGTGCTTGTTGGTACAGATGATGGCAAAAGCGGCTATACAAGCAAGACAGCCAATGTCCTGCTGCTGGACCCGATGAGCGGCAAGCTGCTGGATTCCATGACAGGCTTTGCGGGCGACATCCGAAGCACCATCTGCTACGATGAAGCCACAAACGCCTTCTACTTTGATTCCAAGGGCAGCTATTTCTACCGTGTGCGGGTACAGAAGGATACGGACGGCGCATGGAGGCTGACAGACCGCGCGGAGCTGCCTATCGGCGGTATGAGTACGTCTACGCCCGTCATTGCAAATGGCCGCGCCTATATCGGTGTCTGCGGCAGCGGACAGTTCACGGAATACTCCGGCCATAGCATTACAGTAATTGACCTCAGCGGCGCGATGTCCATTGCGTACCGTGCGGACACGCAGGGCTATCCGCAGACGAGCGGCCTTCTCACCACAGGCTACGACAATTACAACTACATTTACTTCCTGGATAACTACACGCCCGGCACACTCCGCGTCCTGCGCGATAAAGAGGGACAGACAGAAGCAGACTATACGACGCTCGAACGTGTCGTGGAGGGGAAAACCGAGCAAACCTACACGACTGCCTATGCGCTCTTTACACCGGCAGGCGAACAGGCACAGTATTGTATTTGCAGCCCGATCGTCGATGAAAACGGCACGCTCTACTTCAAAAACGACTCCGGGTATCTCATGGCCTACGGCAGCGCGGTCGAGACGCTGACGGTAGAATCGCCCCCGACAAAGACGCACTATGAGGCGGGCGATAAATTTGATACCACAGGACTCAAGGTGACCGCAACGTATGCAAACGGCGTGACGCGCGACGTGACAAAGCTGATGAAGATGAAGGATACGGATAAATCTCTGACAGCGGAAGACAAATCCGTCACGCTGGTCTACTGCAAGGGTCAGACGATGTACCACAATCAGCAAAATACGCAGGACAACACGATGAAACCCGGTGTGGGTACCACAACCAAAGAAATTTCGTTTGATATTACCGTGGGAAGCAGCACATCGACCGGAAAGATCGGAGAGAGCCTGAACTGGAGCTTCAGCGCACAGAGCGGCAAGCTGACCATCTCCGGAACCTTCCCCACGGGCGCAAAGCTGATCGCGGCAGTGTATACCGCAGACGGCAGGCTGGTGGGCACAAGGATTCTGACCGCAGAGGGTGAAACGACGCTGCCCGATGGCGCAGCGATCAAGCTGTTTTTGCTGAACGGTATGACAAATGCGCCGCTTTGCCGATCCGAGACGGTCAAGAACCCGTGAGGCGGCGCGTATGAAAGGAACTCACATCAAACGATTATCGGCGCTGCTTCTGCTGCTTGCGATGCTCGTTTCGCTTGCGGCCTGCGGCAAGGAAGAAACCCCGATTGAAAAAACGGCCCGGTATCTGCAAGCGCAGATACCGGAGCCAACGTGCGCTGCGGTTGGCGGAGACTGGCTCGTGTTTGGACTGGCACGATCCGGCCTCAAGGTGCCGCAGAAATACTTTGACACCTATTTCAAAAACGTCGAGGATTACATTGTATCCGTCGATGGCGTTCTGAGTCGGAAGAAAAACACGGAGTATTCCCGCGTGATCCTTGCGCTTACGGCTATTGGGAAGAACCCCGCCGATGCTGCCGGATTCAACCTGCTGCTGCCGCTGGGAGACTTCGACGAAACGGTGCGGCAGGGCGTCAACGGCGTGATCTTTGCGCTGCTGGCGCTGGACAGCGGCGGTTATGAGATCCCGGAAGCGCCGGAGGCGGAAACGCAGGCGACGCGGGAGCTTTACGTCGGAGAGCTCCTGCGGCGGGAGATCCCGGACGGCGGCTGGGCGCTCACGGGCGGCACGCCGGATGCGGATATGACGGCCATGGCGCTTCAGGCGCTTGCCAAATACCGCGATCGGCAGGACGTGGAGGACGCTGTTCAGCGCGGCCTTGCGGCGCTGTCAGCCTTGCAGGAGCCGAACGGCGCATATCTCTCATGGGACGAAGAAAACAGCGAGTCAGTCTGTCAGGTGATCGTCGCGCTCACGGAGCTTGGCATTTCGCTGGACGATGAGCGCTTCGTCAAGAACGGGCAGACGCTGCCGCAGGTGCTGGAACGCTTCGCCTGCGAGGACGGAAGCTACCGCCACAGTTTAAACGGCAACAGCGACGAAATGGCGACCGAGCAGGCATTTTATGCGCTGGCCGCCATCCACCGTGCCGAAACAGGCAAAACCACACTCTATGACATGACGGATGTGATGCAATGAAGCAGTTTTACAGACTGGCCGCACTTTTTCTGGCGCTCCTGCTCCTTTGCGGGTGCGCTGCGGGAAACGGCTACGGCAAACCCGAACGAAAGGAAGGGCAGGATGAATACCTGACCGACCCCGTTCCGGAGGGCAAGCCGCAGCCGGTTGAGCCGCAGGACGTGACGGTCAGCGATACAGAGTACACCTGCACGATCTCCATCTCCTGTGCGTCGATCCTGGAACACATGGATCTGTGCGACAAAGAAAAAGTGGAGCTGGTGCCGGGGGACGGATGGCTGCTGAAGCCCGTGGAGGTCACCTTCAAGCAGGGGCAGAGCGTCTTTGACGTGCTCCAGCAGGTCTGCAAGGACAACAAGCTCCACATGGAATTTTCCATGACGCCGATCTATAACTCGGCCTACATTGAGGGCATTGGCAACCTCTATGAGTTTGACTGCGGCGAGGTGTCCGGCTGGATGTACAAGGTCAACGACTGGTTCCCCAACTATGGATGCAGCCGGTATCAGTTGCAAAACGGCGACGTGATTGAGTGGGTCTATACCTGTGACCTCGGAGATGATGTGGGCGGCGGCTACGCGACTGGAAGCGAATGAGAAACAAAGACGCCTTTTCCGGCTACCATCCGACGATCAATTTTCTATATTTCGCGCTCGTTCTCCTGTTCTCCATGTGCCTGATGCACCCGGTCTATCTGGCAATTTCCCTGACCGGCGCGCTGACCTACGATATTTACCTGAAAGGCCGGAAAGCGGTGCGGTTTGCCGTCATGGGGCTTCTCCCTATGGCGG